>Ga0209666_1000080_pt1 | contig 75851 bp, 43 predicted proteins | sample SaaInlV_125m_DNA_FD_184679 | JGI IMG/M metagenome (GOLD analysis project Ga0209666, IMG submission 184679) | Marine microbial communities from expanding oxygen minimum zones in the Saanich Inlet - Saanich Inlet SI037_S3LV_10m_DNA (SPAdes)... | ecosystem: Environmental > Aquatic > Marine >...
TACGTCCCCAGCAAACTAAAGAATAGTCTTCTCCAACAGAACATGCGTGTGCGGAACCTGCATCTATGGTGGTCGCAGAGAATCCTGTAGGTAAATCTACTAGTACTGCATATTCACTTTTAGCCCCTGCAGAAGAATGTCCAAGTTGGCCTTCTGAATTATCTCCCCAACAGGCAACAGTTGCATCAGACAATAGCGCACAAGCAAATTTTTCACCAACAGCCAAACTATCTGATTCTCCAATAAATGGATATTCATTCACTAATTCATCTATTAATTCACAAATAAAATCACCATCTGTATCTGTTGGCGTGCTAGATGAATCTCTAAAGTCTGTACCGCATGAATCTTCATCAATTCTTAACCAACCATCTCCATCTATATCTAAATCTAATCCTGCTGTTGTCATTCCATTTTGTTTTAACAGGTAAAATGAATTAGGATTTTCAGGATAAAATGAGAATCCCCACATTTGCCCGAGACTTGAAATTTCAAGGCCCATCCATCCAGCATCTCCAGTTCCTCTAAATTGATTATAATTCCATAAATTATCTTTTTTATGAAGTGTAATTTCTCCATCAGGCGTTCCTACTAAAATTACTATGGATAAATCCGGTCCTGCTGCGATATCATGTACACCTGTGCTATAGACATCTGGAATATCTTCAGTATTCCAGGATGATGGCGTAATACAATTTGACTCACAATTTGAATATTGTAGGCCATTTGCCAGATTATTATGCGCTACATGGATCGAATTGTCTGAACCTATATCTAGAGAAATTGAAGAGTTAGTTGATGAAACATCTCCAAGATTACTTATTACCACTTGTTGCCAATTACCTATGACATTACAAGAACTAGAACAGGTTGCCAACTCAGCATCTGGAGATCCGCTGGTTTCATCAATATAACCAATCCAAATTTTATTGTCAAAAGATATATCTGTATCTAACCCAAATCCTCCTGAAGAGATTGAAATTGCGCCAACCTCGGACCAACTTGAAGAATCCAAACAATCTAAAGATTCCAAACATACTACTATCTTCAATTCAGTTGATGTCAATGAGAATAGATACATATTGCCCAAGGTATCAATTTCTATGGACAACGCCGATCCCAACCAAGATGCCGAGAGTTCAGTAAGAATCCATTCACCATTCGATTTTGTATAATATAAAGGGCTAGAATCATCCATAAAGAAAGTATGAGGGATATTACTTGAATCTAAGGCTATGCTTGTACTCATTAGTGTTGCATCTGATAAAAATATTTCTTCAATAGTCCATTTATTATCATTATAAATTGCAAATTTACCTGCATTTATTTCATCATCTACATATGACATACTGGCACACCCTTCCGTACTGAGGGTAGTTGAGACTTTATTTCCAACATTATTCGAAGTACTATCAAGCGCTATTATTTCAGAATCTATGCCTTCCCCTTCAATGTCACATTTAAGATAGAAAACTTCCAATGGCATAAACAGTTCTACATAATCTAAATTATTTCCCATTTCAGATGCCTCATCACCAGTAGCTCCTGTTTTTCCGAGACCTGTTCTCCCATCTTCTCCAGATCCCCAACATTTAACTCTCTCATTGTTCATTATGCTACAAGTGAATGAATCTCCAGCTTGTACTGAAATAGGAGTAATTCCTGTACCAAGTGAAATTGAATTTAGATTATCGCCCATTTCATTATCATCATCCCCTATTGATAACCCATTTCCGTATCCCAATTGACCAAAGTCATTTTTACCCCAACATTTTAAATCATTATTTGTCAAAATAGCACAAATATGAGAATCTCCTGCATCCGCAGAGGATACTCCTAATCCTGTACCGACATTTACTATGTTCAAATCATCTCCAATTTCATCGGATTCATCTCCTTCATTAGTACTAGTCCCTGTACCCAATCTTCCATCACTGCCATATCCCCAGCAAGCAATACTTGCATCATCTAAAATTGCACATGTGAAATCATTTCCAGCAGTAATTGAAGTAGCGGTTCTATCTGTTGGCAAATCTACTAATATCAAGCTAGAACCCATTTCATTTGATTCATCACCTATTGTGTTTGTATTGCCGATGCCTAATTGCCCACCAGAATTATCGCCCCAGCAAGCCATCTCTCCATCACTCCATAAGACGCACGTATGATCATCACCTAATGCTAGATCAGATATGTCACCCCTGCTTGGTAAATCCACATGAGGTAATTCTCCTGCAACTAGGTCTCCTGAATCGTCACCAATAGTATTAGTATTACCGACGCCTATTTGGCCTTCAGAATTTTCTCCCCAGCAAACTACAGAATCATCTGTACTATCATTTACGATTGCACAAGCATGTCTGCCACCAGCTTCTAGTAAATTAGCATTCCAAGAACCAATATTGACTGTGTTAACATTTACTCCCATTTCGAGATATCCATCTCCTCTTGACCCAGAACCAGTTAATCCAACACTATTTCCAAGTTTATCATTTTCGCCCCAACATTTGATTGAACTATCATTGACCAATGCACAAGAGAATGTATTTCCTAATGCTACATCTATGAAAGTTAAATCTTCTCCAACATCAGTAAAATATAGGTATCTACCCATTTCTAAACTCTCATCACCATAATCTTCAATATTTTCATGACCTGTTTTGCCTTTATTTCCATCGCCCCAACATTTCATTTTATTGTCAGTTCCAATAGCACATGATTGAGAATTCCCTACTGAAATAAATGCAACATCTCCATTGTTAGATTCAAATCTCTGCTCAAGTTCACTTAACTGATTTGAAGAATAATCAAATCTTTCTATAATTGAAATTTGAGTGCTAAATATCATTAAAGAAACAAGTAGAAATGCCTTAATTGATTTCTTATCTAACATACTTACACATCCGGCAGACGTTAAGTCATATTAATCAGTGACCTATCATGAAAGGATAATTTAAATAAGAATTTAAAATATTTAAAAAATTACTATAATATTTCAAATTGTTTTTAAAAAAGAATCATCTACGCTACATGACGATGATGAACCTATGTCGAATTTTATGGAGGTATTAGAGATGACATTTAATATTTCAACAAGTGTTGAAGATTTAAATTTAAGATTTATGCAAATTTCAATATCAATTCATTCAGGCTCAAATTTACCTGGATCAAATTGGGTTTCATCTTTTACTAAAGTGGAATTTATTACTATGCTTGAAAAATCTCATGAGGGTTTAATAGGTTATTTTAAATTAAAATTTGATGATGTTAATGTACTCGAAAAAGATCATCACAAGATGACAATATTGGATGTCAAATCTAAAACTAATAAATCTGCATTAGTTAAGGCATTATTGTCTGGACCTGTTCCAAGTTTATTTCTAAATGATATGGATGCATGGTGGGTAAATCCATCCCATTTGGATAGCGATGGAATGATTTTGACAATACGCGGCACTAAGGAATCATTACTCAGAATTCGTAATGATTTATCAAAAATGGTCGATGGGAACATGAGTATAAAGATAGGGTCCGAAAGTTTAAACAGTCCAGAATTCACAGATATGTTGAATGAAAAGCAACGTTTAGTTATGGATAATGCAATTAAGCTAGGTTATTATTCTAGGCCTAGGGGATGTACTCAACGAGATATTGCATTAAAAATGAATATTAAACAAGCAACTGTAAGTGAACATCTTCAAATTGCAGAATCAAAAATTATTAATTTTGCTAATAAATAATTATCTCAATTAAAATAATCTAAAACTGCGGCCCTCTGATGAAAAATATAATCCAAAGGAATGCAAGTAATGTACCACATGTTCTAACTATTCTTTTTCCGGTTATTGGTTCTAAAAATAATTCCGAAAGACTATTTCCAATAAATGTCCAAGTAATCATTGCAGGAATACAAACTATCAATGTAATAATTATGATCGTAATTATGCCGATTTTCCCTCCTCCTAAAGGTTCTATGAATTGACTCATAATAAGAATTACGAATGCCCATTCCTTCCCATTAAAAAACTGCATCAAAATGCCAGTTTTTATCCCAAGCTTACCTCTGGAATTCGATGATATTATTGATTTTAAATTAATATTAAACATTGCAATAGACATTAAAGCTAAAAAAATCATTCCAATCCAGTGAAGAAATATTATTCCATTATCGCTATCTCTTAACGATTCAATACTTAACCCTATGATTAACTCCATTAATACTAATCCAATCGCCATTCCGGTAATTAATGGTATATTACTACGTTTACCAAACAAACCACTATGTGTAAAGGAAGTGATGGCATTTGGGCCCGGAATTACCAATGCTATGGCAATAATAATCAATAACTCTAAGATTGATGACGTAACACTCACGATTAAGGGAGTATATCATGCTAAATAAAATTAATACTATTTAGGTATATTTTACAAATCACTAAGTAAATCGTCTTCAAGTATTACTTTTGCTTGTTGTATCCAACCTTGTCTTCTAATTCTGCCTGGAAAGTGCTCTATTGCTTCATTAAGTTCATCTGCAAGCTCATCAGTAAGTTTAGAAATTTGATCAAATGTTGAAATCCCAATAAGATTCAGCCGCTCCTCAAGTCCAGCGTCAAGGCCCTTTATCGCTTGTAAATCATCCTTATTTCCCTTGTCACGTCCAATTATTCTAAAATCTATTAAGTGACCTTTGACCTCTACTCTAGCTAATAAATACTCCTTTGCAGTCATTTTATTCTCTTCACCCTTTAGACGTTCTAACTCTTCACTTATTTCAGCCTCTAATTCTCTTCGAACTCTCTTCTTTTCACTCTCTTCGAACTCTTCCTTTGCCCTAGATTCTTTTTCCTTTCTCTCTCTCGCTTCTATCTTTTTCTTTACATCATTCCTAGCCTTGTCCAATGCTCGCTTTTCAGCAACTATTCTTTCTTCGGCATTTAGGGCATTAGCAGATTCTCTTTCTGCGATCCTTATGGCTCTCTTTCTCTTTTTCTCATCTTCTTCAATTTGTTTCTCAAAATTGTCGCGCTGGCCAACTATCTTCTCTTCTTCTTCTTGAGCCTTTTTGTGTGAGGCTATGGCCTCTCTAGTCTTTTGTTCCTCAGCAAGTCTAGATTGTTTCATGTCACTGGCCTTAGTGGCCATTTCTGAATATGCCTTTTGTTCAACTAGTAACTTTCTTTCCGCTTCTTCCCTTGCCAAAGTTTCAACCCCTACTTCAGCCATTGAAGTAATCCATCTTTCAGTTTCTTCTTTCAATACTCTCTCAGTTGACTTCCTTTTACGAATTTCTTCATCAGATCTTCGCTGTGCCTCTAATTTTTGGTTATTTTGTTCTTTAAGTTGTTTCATTGCTTCTTCTATAGACTTACGTTCCTTATTGGTTTTCTGTTCCAAATCTCTTCTAATTTTAGCTTCTTCAAGAACTAATTTTTCAATATCTTGTTTAGTCTTCTTAGCAATCTCTACACGCTTCTTGGCGGCTGTGTATTTTTCTTTTAATTCAGAAAGACCCTTCTTCAATTTTTTAGTTTTATTTCTATCTTCTTCCGCTTTTTCTTCAGCCTCTTTGGCTAATTTCTCTTCCTTATCGGCTGCGATTGTCATTTTAGCAATGGCATCTTTGTATGATTTGAGCTTCTCCTCTATTTCTTCTCGTCTTTGTAGGACACTTATCGCTACCTTTTCTGCCTCTTCGTGCTTCAGTTTACCTTCTTCTAGCTTTGAATTAATCTCTTCTAATATTTCTTTATCTCTACCAGATTGTTCAAATAATTCTTCTATTTTGTTTCTTCCTTCATCATTCTCTTTATGTAAATGCTCAGTTTTATTTTGTTCACGCTTAAGTTTTGTTTCAACTACTGCTCTCTGTTCAACATTAGTTTTTATTTTATTTTCTAGATTTTTTATTTCTAGTTGAGTCTTTTTCAAATCTACAGTTATTTTATGACTCATGATCTCTTGTTCTTTTAATTTTCTTTCAGCCTCAACTCGTGGTTTAACTTCGGCCTGATATTTTACTTCCCTGTCTTTCCTCAGTTTTCCCGCAACTTCACTTTCGCTAATTGCCACTTGCCTTAACTTCTGTGTTTCTATAGTTTTTCTTTTAGCATCTTCAATTCTTTGAGATTCCTTTCCAAGGTCTAATTCCATATCTTTTCGAGCTTTTTTATCATCACGAATTTTTTCTTCTAATTGAGATACTTCCTTTGTAAGTTTATCTAAGGCCTTGAGTGACTCAGAACCAGCCTTTTTTGCAGTTTCAAGTTTTTTATCTAGTATCTTATTTTTCTTAATAATTTCTGACAATTCTTTGTCTAACTTTAATTTACGTCTAGCATTTTCCTTCATTTCCTCTTTTGAGTTACCTATTTTTGCTTTTAATTTCTCAATATCGTCAGGAATTTTTGTATTTTTAGCTTTTTCATTTTTTAATTGATTTTCTATATTTTCCACTATTACTGATGATTTTTCAGATTGTTGTTGAATTTTTGCGGTCTCAGAAGCAACTTTATTTTTTACTTTATCTTCTGTCTGTTTTTTCAATTTTGCATCTTTTACTTTTTTTCCTAATTTAGCCTTTGCAGCCTTTTGTTTTATTACAGCTTCACTTTTGGCTTTTTTTAATTCCTCTTCTTGCTTATCTTTTATTGCCTTAGCCTCAGACAATGCTAATTTTTTATTCGCTTTGGCTTTTGCAATAGCTTCCTTTTTCTTCGCCTTTTCTTTGGCAATTGCTGCCTTTCTCGCTTCTTTATTTGATACGGCAAATCCTGAATGAGTCCCATCACTAACTTTGCTAGCAGGTTTTTCTGGCTTTACTTTTTCACTAACTTCTTCTTTTTCCGATTTAGGAGCTGAGACATTACTTGCATATTTTCTATTCATTGCATTGATTAATTTATCATATTTACCATCATATTTATCCAACAGCTTGGATATATTAGCCTTTTTCTTTTCAAATTCTTCTTTAGATAAATTATTTTTGTAAATTTCCTCAATTTTAATGGCTGCATCTGTTCTTTCCAAAATTAATACCTCCTTAATAATTATATTTTTTGACCACTAAAATTACGTAAATTCTCACGGTTCGCCTTCGGCATGAGATACCTTGGCCGTTCCAATTATATTTACAATTTGGATGCCTGTGCTAATATAATATAAACTTAGAGTTTTTATTAAATTAAATAGTCATTTTTTAACAAACTTTTGGTTTGACCGCACATTCTTCAAATTTCTTCGACTTTAAGACTCCGATCACATATGATATCTTTTCTACATGAATTTCCATAACACTATTATCTTCATTAATTGTAATCTCGCCAATCGCTAGTTCAGGGACCTTGGTCTGCTTAAGTACCCATTCAAATAATGAATTTTTTGTTACTATTTTTTTTCCAATTTCTAGTCTAACTTTAATCATGCCAAATGCATCAGTCACTTCATTCCAATCTTCTCTCATTTTTATTGGATCTTTATCTGTATTTTTGGATAATTTCGGAACTTCTACAAAAGGAATTTTCATATTCCAGGTTGATGCTATTTTATTCAATAATGGCGTATCTTCTCTGGTGACAAAACTCCATGATTCACCTTTTCTTCCCATTCGCCCAGTTCGTCCTATCCTATGTACATAAGATTCCGAATCATCTGGTAAATCATAGTTTACAACATGAGTTATTCCATCTACATCCAATCCACGTGCAGCAACATCAGTGGCTATGACTATTCTAAATTCTCCCTCTCGAAACGACTCCAAAATCTTCTCTCTTTTATTCTGAGCAATGTCCCCGTGAAGTCCAACAGATTTTATTCTAGATCTTTCTAATCTTTCAACAATGATGTCAACCATTCTCTTAGTGTTGGCAAAAACCAGCATCTGTTCCTCTTCTTCAAGATTTGATATTATCCTTCCTAGTGCCCACATTTTGTTAATTCTACCTATTTGAATTGCAAATTGTTCTATTTCAGGAACTTCTACTTCCAAATCATCACTCATTACATGAACCGCTTCACCCATGAACTCTTCAGCCGCATCTAGTATTTCCTGAGGAAATGTCGCACTAAACAATAAAGTTTGTTTTCTGTTAATCATCTTTTCAAATACCCACAGAACATCTGGAAAAAATCCCATGTCTAACATCCTATCGGCTTCGTCTAAGCAGAACATTTGCACCTGTTCTAAATTTAAATGACCTCTTTTCGCCATATCAATAACTCTTCCAGGGGTACCGACTATTATTTGTGCACCTTCTGCTAACTTTTTGGCCTGCTTATCAAGATCGACTCCTCCGTACACGGTTTGTATGTTTAATCCTTTATTTCCCTGTAATACATCCATCTCTTCAGCAACTTGAACTGCCAATTCTCGAGTTGGACAGAGAACTAATGCTTGTATTGAATTAATATTGGAACATTTCTCTAAAAGTGGGATGCCAAATGCTGCTGTTTTACCTGATCCTGTTCTAGCCTGTCCAACTATATCTAATCCTTTTCGAGCAATTGGAATCGCTTCTAATTGAATTGAAGTAGGTTCTGTCCAACCTCTTTTCTCAATGGCGGCATGAATATCTTTATCTAGGTTCCAAGAAGAAAAACCTATTGAAGAACTCATTTAATCGCCCTCAGAAGGTTTCAGCATCTCGAATTTCCTTCTGAAGTTGCCCCATCCAATATTTTCTACAATTTTCTCTAGTTAAAAATTGATCATCACTAGAAAAACTGTGATTATAGTGTCCTTTATCAGCAGTTGCGAATTGTTCTTGGTTTCTTTTATGGAATTTTTGCAGTACATGATTCTTCATATATTGCCTAAACTTCAACCTTTTTGACCTATTTTCACTATCCCATAGTGCATTAAACTGGGATTCCTTTTCATCAAAGTCATCAGTCATCTTTAGTCCTCTCTATCTCGCCGAACCAACTCTCGTTTATCATCCTCACCCTTAATTTTTTTATTGGGCTTTAAGATTTCTATTGATTTTTCTTCTTCATCATCGACATAATCCAATGCTGCTAAGAATTGATTTTTCTGTGATTCCGTACCTTCCATAGTAATATCCACAGATAATGATGTCAATTTCTTTCTCAATTCAAGATCGGTTTCATGCCTTAACAATTCTTCTGCTACTTCTCTAAGTCTATCTCCACTCAATATTATGGATAACTGCCCTATGCATGCCTTTCTGAATTCAACATCTCTGGAACGAGCCCCATCAATTATCATCCTAGTAACTCTTGGATTTTGCATATCTAATCTTTTTAGGGTCTTAATGACTGCTTTACGTATTACATTATCATCTTCTTCAATTGCTGATTCTACAAGTATGGTGGCAATGCGTGGCTCAGAAACAACTAGTTTCGTAAACGTCTGTGATGCATTTCTTCTGACTTGAATATCCTCATCTTGCAATGACCAACTGATAAGATCCCATCCAGTTGCACCACCATTTGCGGCGATTGTTTTAAGAATTTTAGAACCTCTCCTTCTCAGATCAGTCTCCTCCTCTCTAATTAATTCGTCTAAATGCAGACACCCGGCTTCAGGCCATCTTTTCGCCGTCAATCTTAATGCTTCAAATGCATCTCCTCGACTTGTCATTAATTGACTTCTTAATTCTCTTCTAAGTATATCCTCACACCCGGATGGAAATATCGGTGACAACAATTTTAAACATTCTCTGGATTCCTCTCTGACTGCATCATTTTCATCCATCAACCGATCAGAAAGAAACTGAAAAATTGAGGTACTTTTACGTAGTGAAAACGAGGGCATTGACTTCAAAGCAGCGATCCTTACATCGGGATAATCATCATCTAGTGCATCAAGAAGTATTGAATGTGCCTTATCTACATCTGACTCTAAAACTCTATTTAATGCTTTGATCCCATCAATTCTTCCTGCAAAACCCCCCCTGCCATCGTTAATTGGCAATTCAATTTTTTTTACCTTTCCACTGGCAAGTAACAGTATGTCTTGCAACGGTATTCTTTGCCATGGCCCAGATTGAGGCAATAATGCACGGATATCTTCATCTTGATAATTTTGGTTGAATTTTTGTATAGCTTTACCGGTACGAGGATCACGAGCGATATACTCTCTAGACATTTTATTTCGGCCCGCCGAAGGCTCCCTCATTATTCAACCAAGCGACTTTATGATTTATTAAAAATAATAACTTTTTATAAGTTTATTATTGACATAGAACTATGGAAGAACTATCAAATGAGATTTCTAAATTATTATTTTCTACATTTACAGATGGATTTCCATTTCTAAATAAAGATGAGATAATACGCATTTGGTCTTTAGATTTTCAATGGTTTAATCCTGACGACTCTATGTTATTATTCTCACATCTTTTAGATAACAAATGGATAATCAAATCAAACAATTATTTTTCTTATAATCCAAGTCTAATTTTAATTCAACCTCCATTGAGCTGGAATCCTAATTTAAATGATATTTTAAATATTTCAGAATTTAATAAACCTTCTGGAATTAAGGTTATTCCTTTAGAAAATGAGGAAATTATAACCTCGGAATCTACCCATCTAGGTAAAGATGATGTTAATTATAACAATGAAAAAATGATTAAATTATTAAATTATGTTTCTAAGAAATCAGAATTGAGCAAAAGGGAAGTTATCCGACGATCAGAACGTAAAAAAATGGCACTCGGACCAATCAGCCTTTGGATGGCTGTTTGCTTATTGGCCCGCGAGCAGGGATTAGATATGAATAAAATAATTGATATAATTGATAATAATTAATTTAAATTAGTGTATATATCTAAATTTATTAATCATTACGATCATATGGAATTATATTTTGCCATTCAGAAGCATCAGATCTCGCTACGATGGCATGCACCCACTCCGTTTCTGAGCAATTAAAGACTTCATGAGGTAATCCAGGTTCTATAAAGAACATGTCCCCTGCACTATGCACCACTGATTTTTTACATCCTGTGCCATATTCGTGTCTCACACTACCTTCTAATATGTATATCATAACATCAAAATCAACATGAATGTGGGCATTTGCTATTCCACTAGGCGGAATATATGCCCTATTCATTGAAAGTTTAGTTGCAGATGTATTTTTTCCAGATAAGCCAGCTGCATATTCGATATTATTCCAACCTCTAACCTTCTCAGCACCTCTTAGACTCCATATTCCTCCTTCATCCGTCACATATCTACTTAAATCAGTCTTTGATTCTTTGAGTGGTAAATCATCAGATCCCATATACACAACCGGATTACTCTAGACTTTGTAGTTTTTGATAAGTTAAATCACATAAATAACCAATATTATTCCGAATTTATTCCATAAGAGATTTTTTATTTTTCAATCAACGCTAAAAAGGGGTCATCTCTCGGCCGGCACATAGAGGATTGTTAATGTCAAGAAAGATTACCGTCTGTACTTCTTCAGGAGTGCCACTAGTTAGCAATCGAAGTACTTCCTTTAAGTGTCCTGAATGTAATCATTTTATTGGTAGAAGCGAACAATGTAGAGTTCAGGGAATATCATATATCTGTCCTGAATGTAGCTTCCAAGGTCCTTAAAATTAAATGGAGTGTAATAATATGGGTCATGTTGTTGTAAAATATAAAGTAACTATGGATCAACCTGAAGAAGCAGCACCAGATTATGCTGCAATAGCTGGATTGATTGAAGATTTACCTGAAGTACAGACAGTAGAAATAAAGCCATTAGCATTCGGAATGATGTTTGTCGAAGTACAAGCAGTGCTCGGCGAGGGCGAAGGAATCGTAGATGGTTTTGAAGAAAAAATTCGCTCACTGGACACTCTAGTAGGGCAGGTCGAAACCCTTGAAATGGGTCGTCTTTAATTTTTATAATGAAAAATTAATTTAATAATGATCTAAAGGTGATCGCATAAATTCTCTCATCAAAACTGTTGCATAAGTCCCAGGTGGTAGTGCAAATTTTATTCTAAGGCAGGCACCTTCTGGGTGCCACCTATCGCCATCTAATGTCCCATCAATCCATCTTCCAGATGTCAGATCATTAACTTCTGTGGCTTCACTAACACTGAACTCTCTAAAGAAGACAGATAATGGTCTTCTAGTTCCGGAAGAAGTCAATCTCGGAATTTTTTCAATTCTCCAATCTACTTCATGAAGATCAGTATCTTTTAGGGCTTCACTCTCAATTTCTCCAGGTATATCTTTGGCTAATGCAGATTCTAATCCTGGCAAAGGGCCAGTAACTGCCAATCTTCCAGAAATACAATTCCTTTTACATCTTTCAAGATTACTCTCTGAAACATATGCCATCTTACTCGCATCTATACGGCCGTTCGGGTGAACTGGTGCTACTATATCTCCAATTACTGGAAATATTATTGGCAATTTAGCCTTTAATCTACCTCTTAATGAATAATTAAAAGTTAATGACTGAACAGAGTGAATTGTTAATAGTTGTAATGAATTCGGTAATGCCATAAATGCTGATTTATAATCTTCAGGTTTCTTCAATAACCTCTCTAAAATATTTCTTTCATATCCTAGGCGTTCGGGAATTATATTCAAACACTCTTCGACATTTCTGCTTTCTCTCCACATTTTTCGGAAATTACGAACTTCTTCTTGTGCATTTTTACCCTCCATTCCTAAATATTGATCCACTGCCATTTTGTAATCTCCATTTACGACCGCTCTACCAACTTCAGGTGTCACTGGCCTAGTTGACCCAAATCTCTGCGGACCTATCCAATTTGGAAATGCGTCAGCACCTAATTTATGAGATAGGTCAGATCTAATTTGATTTACTCGTTTCATAGCTTCTTTTCCGTCAAGAGGATTCCCGTTTGAATCGCAACATCCACGAACAGTTATTGTAAATCTATTCCCATCATGATCACTCATGCCTACTTTCTGATGAGTTCTACCTAAAATTTCAATTATACTATCCTGAATATTTACTTTTTCAACTTTGTGTACAGGTGCATCAATGACGACTATTTGTGTCGTAACGGCTCTTTTATCTTTCATTCCTGATGTAAAAACTCTATTTCGACTTATCCCACAAGCACTTGATAATCTTTTTAAGAATCTGTTAGTTTCCCAATTAGTCATCGTTATTCTTGTAATTGTAAAACGTCCCTTTGGATCTAATGCGGGTACTTTAGATATCTCTTCAACTCTAAAATCTTCTACCCTAGATTTCAAAATTCCTCCAATTCCATCTGTTGGCGAAACCCATTCTGAAAGTCCTAAGTGCTCCTCTAGAGAGCTGTCAGTCAATTTCACACCGCCTCTCAGAGTTTAATTCCTGAAATTTCCTTAGATAAATTCTTACATAAATCTGTAAATACCTTTTCGCCCTTTTTACCCTTCATGGCCCTTATGAAAATCTCTGGATCATCTAAATCAGGATGATTTTGAAAATAGTTTGCGTATTCTACATCTTTACTTGCATTCAATCTAGATCTAAACACCTGTAATGTTGTATGACTTTCTCCACTAATGCGGATTCTTAATTCCCGACCTTCATTTTTTAGTACTTTGATTGACATAAGACGACCTTTCGACCTGCCCATCCCTTTTGAGGCCTTTCCTAACAATACGTTCAATCTCCGATTCAAAATCACCCTAAGTTATACATCAGCATCCATAGCGCGGGACATGACCGCTGCTGTCCAGCCTTCTGAAAGGTTTTCTGACCTTTTTGAAAGAATGGCCTTTCCAATAGTTGTTTTAAGCCTTTTTGCTACACTTATTTTGGCAACTTTTTTGTCCCCGCTTCCTACATTTTCTACAGATCTATCTTCTTTTGCCCCTGAGGCTAATGATGAAGATTCAATGTCTCGAATATATGACGAAATTGGAAAATCCGGTGAATTAATATATATTGATGTAAGAACAACCCAAAAAGGCTCAAGTGTCTTGGAAATAGGTGCGTTAAAACAACTATTTGATGATTATCAAATGATCGACAATTATTCAAAATCTAATGGTAATTTCATAAAATCTCAACTCAACGCTGCCGATATTATGAACCGTGCAATTCTTGAAAGCAATTATTCCGGTAATCTTTACGATTTTAACGAATGGGGAGATTTACTTAATTCAGTTTTTGTAAATAGTGAAAGTTGCTCCTCATCGCTTGTTAACGATGAAAAAACTATTGCATCAGCATCATTTGCTTCATCTGTGATGCTCAATGAGGACTTTAATTTTGAACCAGTATGTGATTGGCTTGAAGAACAAATAGGAAATCCTATGCCACACTCCTCAAGTACACTTTGGATAATAGAAATATCCGGCAATCTAAAAGAAGAAGATAATCTTATCTTTGCGGATGGTATACGTGAATTATTGTCTGATAATGACCCTTTAGATTATAATTTGCCTTTACAATATGGTGTTATTTCAGACTCATTAGTTAGTAATGATATTAATCAAGCGACATTGGATGATTTAGTTTATTTATTAGTTCTAGCAATTTTAATCGTAGTATTATTGTTAGCAATTACCTTTAGATCATTCATGATGGTTGCAGCACCATTGTTAGGCCTGTCTGCTTCACTTGTCTGGACATATGGCATAATATCTATGCTAGGAATAGGTTTTACAATTCTAGAAGTGGCTGTGGCGCCTGTAGTATTGGGCTTAGGGATAGATTATTGTATACATTTACAAACCGGATATGAAAAAGCAAGATCAAATACTGATACCGCTGCTAAGGCATGGATACAATCATTCATGAAAATTCGTGTCGCTTTAAGTTTAGCAGTTGTAACTACAGTATTCGCATTCTCTGCTAACTCATTATCTCCATTACCTCCGTTACAAGCCTTTGGATTCACTCTTGCTTTAGGCGTAGTTTCAGCATTTGTAGCAAGTACAGTAACGGTTGGTGCATTACACGTAGTTGTTGAAAAAACTGCCGGCACTATGCCAAGGAGGGGAATAAATTTAGATAAAATTGCAGACAAAGCAACTAATTTTCAAAAAAATAATACTACCCGAGTACTCCTTCTTGTTGTTTTAATTACTGCTGGTTCGGTAATTGTAGCCCAAAGGGGCCTAGATACTAGTTTTGAATTAAATGACTTCCTTTCCGAAGATGATATGGAAATAATGCAAGTAAGGAATAATATCTATGACTCTTACGAAGTAGATGCTTTAAAATCAGTATATATTTTGATTGAACCAAAGGCAAACTATGAATTCTTTGAAGATGAAGAAAAAATTATTTCCGCTCTACGTGGATTTGATCAATCTCTTCTGAGAATTCCTGCAGTAGTATCAACGGAAGTCAGCGGCTCCAGTAACGAATGGCCTTCTTATGATAGTTTATATCTCATCTTAAAAGATATAGTAATCCAAGATGAAAACTTTGGGGCCCGTCACAATATGGAATTATTCGGAAATGATATTTTTGTTACTGAGAATTTTCAACAGGGGGACCTTTCCTCGGCAGTTAAAGAATTACTTTCCAACGATAGCATTGGTGATCAATTACGTGGATTTTCATGGGCAGAAAGAACTGGATCATATGTTTCAATTGATTCGTCCAATTCAAATAATTTAGTAAATAGTATAAATTTCTTAATTTTAAGAATTGATGTAGAAGCCCAATCTAGTAATCAAGTCGATGATATCGCAAGAGAGTTTGATATTGAACTAACTTTAATCGAAGAAGATATCGAAGGTAGAGCATATATTGATGGGGATTTAATAGTTTTATCAAATGTCCTTTCCAGCCTAATCTCTTCAATTGTCAGTTCGACAGGAATCAGTCTCGCTGTTTCTTTAGCAGTACTTGTTATTCTGACCAGAAGAATAGGTCAATCATTAGTAGTAATACTTCCAGTTGGCTTAGCAGGTTCCTGGGTTATTGGTGCAATGGCCATTTTAGGAATAAATTGGAATGTTTTGACTGTAATGATTACCGCCTTAACTATCGGCCTGGGAATAGATTATTCTATACATGTATGGAGGAGATTTGAGGAAAATAGGAGAGATGGAATGGATGTTTGGTCAGCAATGCGGGATATGTACGCTACTACTGGCGCATCACTATTGATGTCGGCTGGAACTACAATTTGCGGATTCTTGGTACTCCTTCTTTCGCCAATACCTGTCATACAAGACTTCGGAATAGTCAGCTCAATATCAGTAGCATTTTCTTTAATACTGGCTTTACTAGTGCTTCCAGGATTATTGGCATCAGAAGTAAGAACTAATAATGGAAATTAATATCTACTCTTTCCTCTTATTTATCTTCTTAAATCCTATTTTAGTTTCAATATTATCTTCTTCAGAATTTTTTACAAGGACATTAATTTTCTCTAAATGTTGTTGTACCTGTTGGAATGCAGTTATTCCATTCGTTTTATTTTTAGACCATGGCAATTTATTTTGACAAACAAGATATGTTTCAGATGATGCCTTTCTACTTGCAGTTGGCGCATATCTTTGAACATTGGAAAATCTTTGTTTCGCTGCTTCCATTAACCCTTCAATGCCTGTGCCTTGAAATATTTTTGTCACGAAATTTCCTCCCGGCGCTAAGATGGTCATTGCTGCATCCATTACTAGTGTTGATAACTCTAAAGAAATTGCTTGGTCAGTATCATATCTGCCAGTTAATTTTGGAGAAATATCGCTCACAACTGCATTTAATAGTCGACCATCCAATATTTCTGAAATTTGGTCAATAGTGGAAGTATTTCCTATATCTCCTATGATTATACTTGCTCCTTCTACGGGAGAAGTAGCTAACAAATCTACTCCAACTACTAATCCATCAAATCCAACCTCTTCGACTACTACTTGTGTCCAACCTCCCGGGTGACATCCAACATCCAAGACTGCATCGCCCTTTCTTATTATTCTGAATTTATCTTGAATCTGTTTTAATTTGTATGCAGAACGAGCCCTGTAGCCCTTAGACCGAGCCTCTCTACGCCAAGGATCACGTCGATTTTCTTGGAACCAACGCTTACTCATATCTGATGGCGCTGGGCCATTGGGTTATGAATGGAAGCACCTTAGCAACTAATATGTCTGCATTCCGGAATCATTTCACATTCATTTTAATGATAATTATTCTACTTGCCAATCCTTTAGATGCCGAAAAAGAAAATAACGACGTATGGCAAGTAGATGGGGGTTATTCAGTATTGATGGAACAATATACGGCTACATGGTGTGAAATTTGTGCATCTGTGGATTCATGGATGCCAGACTATACTTCTGCTAATGGTGACCGTGTCATAAGAATTGCAATTCATGACACGTTTGACGATCCCTTAGGTACTCCAATAACTGATTATAGATTACAAAGATACAATGATTCTAGGGTTTTCCCTACGTTTTGGTTTGATGGCAATATACTTGCAGGAGGGGCTCCAGACACAACTACTTTGCATAGGAGTTTACTGTCCTCTGAGACACAAAGAAGTGGCGATACAGATATAGATTTGGAAATAACTTTGATTTCAGATGAATTATCAATAACTTCCATATTATCCAACTGGCAAAATGATTTCGATACTAAACTAACAATTATGATTTTAGATTATGACGTCAGAATTCCTCAGAACAAGGCAATTAATGGGATTGAAATTCATCATGATGTACTATTTGCATATAATGAAATAAATCTTAATAATTCTCAAATTTGGTCATATCCTAATGAATCATGGTCAAATACTTCTGCCATAGGTGATACTATAAAATCAAAATATTATATTCCTTTGAATAAATCCTTAGAAGATTTAAAAATAGTGGTAATACATGAATATGTGGATTCAAATGTCATGGAGTCCAATACCTTAGGTGCCACATCAATATACTTGGGTAGCAATAACCAAGTATCAAAATTAGATTTATTTTTACCAATTATACTTATACTATTAATTTCAATTATTCCTATTTCAATCCGATCTCGGAAATAAGTTGTATTACAGTATCTCTGATAGTTTCTTCTGACATTCGTGTTGGCTTAAAATCTGTAGATAATAATTTATCAACATTTAGGAAGGTTTTTGGAACATCTCCGGCCCATCCTCTTTTCCCTCCTGTATATTCTATGCTTACATTGTCCAGTCCACTCTCTTCTACTACAATTTCTGCTATTCTTCTAACTGAACATGTATCTCCAGTTCCCAAATTATACAAATTAACAGATTCATTAGCATTTTCGATCAAATGTAACATAGATTCAACGCAATCTGCTACTGACATATATGATTTCTCTTGGAATCCATCTCCCAATACTTCGAGTCTATTTGGATTGTTTTTTAATTTATGAATGAAGTCAAATATTACTCCATGTGTCCCTCTTGGGCCGACAATATTGGCAAATCTGTGAATATAACCTGTTCCTCCAAAAGTTCCTATCCAAGCAGATATTAAGGCTTCACTCGCTAATTTTGATGCACCATATAATGAAATTGGTAAATTTGGGCCATATTTTTCTGTGGTTGGCATTTCCTCTGCTTCTCCATATATTGCCGAAGAGGACGCAAATGAGATTTTTCTTACATTATTAATCCTCATTGATTCAAGGACATTATATGTTGCTAATGTTCCTTGTTTTAGATCAGTATCCGTTATTTCTGTCCCCAACCTAATATCTGGATTGGCGGCTAGATGGTGCACGTGAGAAATTCCCTCCATGGCCTCTTTAAGTTGCTCCAAATCCAATAAATCGCAATTTATGATTTCTACATCATCATTTTTATCATGATGGGATAAAAATTCTATCCTACCGCTACTAAAATTATCTATGACTCTTACTTTCTTTCCGCTCAATACTAATGCGTCTACAAGATGAGAACCGATGAATCCGGCACCTCCAGTTACTAAGTCCATTTCATTTACCTCAATTGGTATTAATGTCCCATAAATCATCGTCATGTTGCTTTTTTAAGAAATATAAGATTCCGATGACTGAAATCATGCCAATGTGTACTACTGTACAATATGGGCAAATATGAGGGGCGCCTTCTACAAGGAACAACTCTACTATTACTAACCATGCAACTCCGACTACACCTGGTAGGGACATATAGAAAGATGCATCTAGCCACATTTTTGATAATTTATCTCTTGGTCCAAAAAATAATGAAATACCTAGATAAAGCAGTATTGAAAAGGAAATCATCCCGATCATTCCCCAAGAAAATCCTAAAAATTCAGAATATTTAGGATCACCAATAACGCTCCCACATTGAACAATTCCTTCTGCTGCACAATAATTCGTACCTCCTGTGGCTTGAATTTGCCTATGGATAATTTCTGTCCACATACTTGTTAGCAATGCGCCTGTTTCAACAATTACTAGTCCAAGTAGAATTCTTCTAGTTTCAGAAATTTTCAAATTTAAATTCTTTCCAAATGGCGTTGCTATGGCTAAACCAATCAATATTATGGCTCCAAATATCATTAATGGTCCATATTCGCCTAGCATATTATTAAGCCCCCAAATAAATGGATAATCCATCATCGATAGATTGCCCGTCATTATTTCCATGGGCTGCTTGATTCCATGCAACCTCTCCATTAGGCTTCAAGATTATATTAAAAGGTGTACCGCTAATATCCCAAATATTTTGTACGGTCAAATCTAAATCATTAACATATCCCCAATCATGAACTTCTCCAGGCCTATCTTGACAATTATTTTTTCCCGAATTACATCCATTTCCATCATCAACATTGGTCCCATAATTTGTTTTGTCCTTGAATGCGATTATTTCTGCTTCGGAACCTTCATGCCCGGAAATTCCCAATTCAACTACAACAGATAGAAATGTCGCTTTTGAGCCATAGAGTGTATGTCTTTCAGTCATATCGTCCCCCTCTGTGTAACAATATGGGCAATCAGTATCTAAAATTTGTATATATATCCACTTACCTTCCTCTCCTTCTTCCCAGCTACGGTCAAACATTGAATGAAGATCGAAATCTGACCATGTTCCAGATTCATATACTTCACCTCCTAAATTTGGTATTATTTGGCCTTCCTCAGGTCCTATGCTATATCCCGATGACATACTAATAAATATTACAGCAACTACCGAAATCACTCCAGACGTTACCAGGAATGATGTTGTTCTAGAATCTCCATCATTTTTTGGAGTATTTGAGACTGCAATTTTTCGTCTTCTAGCCATATTATCATTACCCTGGAAGTACTACATGTTTTCAATTATTCCTTAAAACGCTTTGAGTTAGGATAAAATTAATATTAAAAATATTTTAAAAACATAAATATTTCTATCAGATATGCGAACTCTTCATTTGTCTGTTGTACGCCCTAGTAATCGTGTCAGACTCTATCGGCAGTGAAGAGTTGGATGATGAATCTATTTTTTGGGAAAATTTTTTTAATAGCCTTCAACCTATTAGAAATAGTTATTCAAACATAAAAAGCAAAATCTCATCGAGTTTTATGGGTGAAATTTATGAAACCTTCGGCCAATTAGTTGATGATACATCCGATTCTATTAATTCGATAGCACGGAGAATTACCGAATTGACATATTCCGCTATTCTCCGGAGCCCGGGTAGTATTGTTGCCTTACTACTTCTACTTACAATTTTGATAGGTAGGGACGCACTCGATTTTGAGCACCAAATTAATGGAGATGTGGAAATATATCTTCCTGATGGTGCCGATTCAACTGAATTATTAGAAAATGTAAGGGAACAATGGGCGACTGATATAGTAATGCTATATGTACAGACTAATAATGCAGCCTCTGGGAGCGAAAAGGGCACTGAAAATATAACTGATGAAAATATACTTTCACAAATTTCTGCTATAGAAGGAGATGATAATAATATACAACTGTCTGGATATCAAAGAGGATTGGATTACGATAAGTCTGATAGGGGAGAAAATGACGGAGTCATTTGGATTTTGTCACCATCTCAAATGATAAAGGAAGCCAACTCTTCTGACTATAGATTCAGCTGCGCCGCTGAAAAATACGGCTTACCTACAGGAAATCAAGAGGATTGCTCCGTTTCTTCACTAAATCAATTTGAGGGATATTCTATCCCTCAAGGCGATGATGCACAAGAAAGAATAGATCGTTATGTCGAAAATTCAGGTGAATTATTGAATCGAAAAGGTTGCAGGAGTAGTTTGGTTTGCGATACTAATGGCGATGGAGTATGGGATACCGGAGTTGTTATTATGGGTATTATCTTTGATATGAGTGATACAGAAATAGATGATCGTATCGACCCAAAAGATAATGATAATGATATTAGGGACCATAAAGCATTCTTATTATATGTAGATAAATTACTTAGAAATGATTGTAATTTGAATGAAAATTATGATTTATTACGATGCCGCATATATGAAAATCCTACTTCTACAATGGATAAAGAAAGGGAAAATATAATTTGTAGAGATTTAACAGGTGAACTTCCTTATGAAGGATTTACTGCAGATTCAGACAAATTCTGCAGGAATGCTATAACAGTTACAGGCCTAACGCCAGTATTACATGATGTTTCAGATGCCATATATAAAGAATTAGTGGATACTATGTTGCCCCTAAGTCTCCTATTTGTTGGTCTTACTATGTTCATATTACACAGAGATCCCAAGGTGATAATAATATGTGGATTACCAATATTTATGAGTTTAGCAGTAACCTTTGGAACTACAGTAATAGCAGATATAATGTTGACGCCAATGATAATTTCTGCAGGGCCTATCCTAGTTGGACTGGGCGTTGACTACTCATTACATTTGACTAATAGAATAGAAGAAAATAGAACCGAAATAATCGATGAGCAACTAGAGATGATGTGGGTTGCTCAAAGGGATGGAATTCAAACTAATGAAGTAGATCCATGGAGTTCTTACATTAGTTTGACGGCTACTGTCAGATCTGCAATGACTACTGGGCATGCAATTTTTATCTCTGCATTAACAACAATTATTGGATTTAGTGTCCTTACTTGGACTGAAATAGTTCCCATTGAGCCAATGAGGACCGTTGGAACAACATTATTGATAGGAATCGCCACAACATTCGTTCTATCTATGTTAATGGTTCCTGCTTTAATCCATTTACTAAGGTACCGAAAAGGTCAATTTGAAATCATTATGACAAAAAATCAAATCTGGATTTTATCAATTATAATTTCTATTTCGCTATTCATATTTTTAACTAGATTCTTATCTTCAATCTCCAACTTAGATAATATGGATGCCGATAAGGCTATACTTTTGGGTGCTGCTCTAGGCATAACTACTATTTTTTCATTATTGCCTGGGTTATGGGATAAAATTGGAGAAATTCCTCTAAAAGCCACATTATTGATACTAATAGTTTCTCTTTCTGCTACATTATATGGAGTAAACATGTTTGCAGATGAATTAGGGAAAGAAATTACCGGCTCTTCTGAAGAAGTTCCTCCTGGATTAGAGTCATATGAGACTCTACGAGAATATAGTATAGAATTCAAAGGCGGGCAAACAAATATGTTTATTGTTGATGCTACGAAATATGTAAATCCATCTGCAAGTGCTCCAATTAGAGAATTATTTATTCTTGATGCTATAGAAAATGCTCAAGTAAATAATTTAGATAATGTCAGAAATACTACTACTATTAGTTTAGTTAATATTCTAAAAGCAGTTCATGTAGATCTAGAATTCGAAGGACTTGTTTTGTATGATCAAAGTTTATGGGAACTTCTCCATGATGAATGCTGGGATGAATCTGATAATCCATTAAGGCCAGATTGTTGGAGTTACTCAATTTCAAATAGGGAAGATATAATAAATATAGCATTTGATACATTATCTCCAGAGATAAGATCAATGTTAATGAATGCTGATTTAGGAATCGGTGAAACAAAAACATTGGTCTATGTCAACCAACCTTACATAAATCTTGCAGAAGCATCAAGTTTACGAAATGCAATAGATACCTACCTATCAGGAAGCAATTGCCTTACGGTTTTAGATTGCAATACTTTGGGTGTCGATGGAGTTTCTAATTCTTTGCTTACAGGAGGTCTCCCTGTTTCTTTAGATATCAATAAAGGAATACATGACGCACAATCTGATTCAACAATAGTTACGATGTTGATATTACTTTTTATAATGGCATTATTATTTAGATCGCCAAGATTAGCGATTTTTACAATGGCTGCAGTAGGTGCTGTTGTGCTATGGCAGCCAATTCTGATGAGATTAGGTTCTGTGAATGTTAATGTATTTACGGCTATGATTGGGACAATAGTTTTTGGGATTGGAGTTGATGATTCGATACACATAGTGGATAGGATAAAAGACGAAGGTGAAACACCTGCCGGTATTGTAAAATCTATATCCAGAACTGGCCATACTATATTCGAAACTACGGTTACGACATGTGCAGGATTATCTGCAGGACTTTTCGTTGCAATTCCTGGCCTTCAGAATTTCTTTATATTGATGATGTTACTTTTAGTTTTGGCTTTAATTACTAGCTCACTATTGTTGCCAACAATGATTGTTGCATATAATGAATTTCAATCTAGAATTTCGGGAAATGGAACATGGTTAGATTATGAAAGTAGTGGTACATTATCTACAGAACCGATTATTGATGCCATTGTTTCTGAATAATGGCGCCAATAATTGGTCGAGGGAGTAGGGAGTAAGCCCCTTTCTGTTCGCCTTTCGGTTAGTCGCATTCAACTTTGCATCCTACCCGGCCCTGTTGATGCGTTACGGGCCTGCTTGGACTTGCTCCTGCGGAGATGCTCGTTCCAGCCGAGTTCAGGAAATCTCACCCCTTCGGGATCATAGTGCGCCTGACTCGGTTCGTTTCTGTTGCAGAGCTGACCCTCCCGGGCCTCCGGCTTACGCCGGACCACATGCATCGAGGAGAGGGGACTTTCCTCAGTGTCGTACACTGTCAGCGACCCTCCTACTCCCTCTGTGTGCCGGTTAACTACTAGATTGTTTAACTTCTCGGTCAGTTATTCAAAATTTTACAAACTTACGGTATTTTAATGTCATATTTATTATGGTGAAATTAGAAATTTTAATTCAGTAGTTTCTCTTCCGATATACATGAGAGACCTAGAATATCTAAAAAAAGAGGCTGGAATAGCTGCATGTGAATATGTTTCAAATGGTATGAAAGTGGGTTTGGGGACTGGTTCTACTGTAAAATATACTATAATGGAACTTGGTAGGCGTATATCTGATGAAAATCTAAAAATTGTTGGAGTGCCGACTAGTGAATCTACTAGGATACTTGCACAATCTCTGAATATTCCTTTGATAAAAATTGAAGATGTCGATAAATTAGATCTCACTATTGATGGCGCTGATGAGTTTGATATTAATTATAATTTGATTAAGGGAGGAGGGGGAGCACTAACTCGTGAAAAAATTGTTGCAAATGCTTCCAACGCAATGATTGTCGTAGCAGATAATACTAAAAAAGTAGATATTTTGGGAAAATTTCCATTGCCTGTCGAAGTATACGTCGATGATTGGAAATCCGTTCAATCCGAAATTTCAAAATTATGCAGAGGAAATGTATCCCTAAGGGGGGGCGAGATTTCTCCCTACATCACAGATAATGAGGGATATATTTTAGATTGTAATTTTGGCCCAAGTATCACTATGCCATCAGATTTAGAAAATATAATTAATTCAATTGATGGCGTAGTAGATGTCGGCCTCTTTGTTGGAATTTGTGATATAATAATTATCTCATCACCATTCGGAATAAATACGTTAATAAATCAAAATGGAAGATTAAGTTAACGAATTCTTCCGTTGTGATTAAATTAGTTTGCCAATTCGCAGGGCCGGGTCTGTAGCTTAGTCAGGTAGAGCGTCCGGCTCTTAACCGGAAGGCCGCGGGTTCGAACCCCGTCAGACCCGCCAATATATACATTGTTAAATCAAGGTTTCATAACCAACGTATATGTGCGATTGATTAGGGAGTGAAATAAATGGCCAAAGATTTTTGGATTGGTGAAGTACACCAAGGTAAATATGATGACCAAGAAATAGAGTTGAAAGGTTGGGTACATCGCACACGAGGCTCAAATAAAATATGGTTTATTGTATTGAGAGATTCAACTGGATTAATTCAATGTGTAATTAAAAAAACTGTAGTTGGCGATGCATCCTTTGATTTAATTAAAGGGGCATTAATAGAATCCAGTATAATACTTAAAGGAACAATTAAGTCTACAGAAAGAGAACATGGTTATGAATTGCAAGTAACCAATGCAAAAGTCATTGGCCCAGTTAATCCTGATAATCCGTTTCCTATAACGGAGTCCGCAATGCTAGAGGCAGAAGGAGGAGAATCTGAATTTTTACTAGATAATCGCCATCTTTACCTTCGGACTAGTAGGATGACCAACATGTTAAAAGTTCGTTCTACAATATTCGGAGCGATACATTCTTATTTTCGTAACCAAGATTTCATAGAATATCAAGCTCCTAATTTTGTTGCAGGCGCTGTTGAGGGAGGTAGCACACTCTTTGAAGTGCCTTACTTCGGCAAAAAGGCATATTTGACTCAATCATGGCAACTTTATGCTGAAGCAGCAATGCCAGCATTGGAGAGACTCTATACTATCGCGCCTTCATTTAGAGCTGAAAAAAGTAGAACACGTAGACATTTAACTGAATTTTGGCATGCCGAGATGGAAATAGCGTGGGCTTCAAATGATGAAGTAATGAAATACGGAGAAGGAGTAGTGCGGACTGCAGCATCAAAATTACTGGAAGAAAGAGAATCTGAGTTGAATGAGCTTGGTAGGGACCTATCTCTAGTTGAGAGATATGCAGATAATCCATATCCTAGGATGAGGTATGATGAAGCAGTGGAAATACTTCAAAGTAAAAATGTCGAAATAGAATGGGGTCAAGATTTAGATTATTCTAAAGAGAAAATATTGACAGCTGATTTTGATTTACCTCATTTTCTTACACATTATCCACGAATCGCGAAACCATTTTATCATAGGCCCGATCCATCAGATCAAAAGTATGTATTGTGTCATGATTTATTAGCTCCTGAAGGATATGGGGAGATAATAGGTGGTGGAGAAAGAACATGGTCAGAGGAAGAAATACTGGAAAGAATAGATGAAGAAGGTACTCCGCGCGAACCATATGAATTTTATATTGATACTCGCCGATATGGGGGAGTGCCCCATGGAGGTTTTGGATTGGGAGTTGATAGGATTTGTGCTTGGCTTGCAGGTGCAGATCATATCCGTGAGACCATCCCATTCCCTAGAGATTCAAGGAGAGTAACTCCATAAAAAAAACATTACTTAATATCAATCAACCCCCAGTGATAAACATGGTAAAAGAAGACATTGTAGAATTAGCCCCTTTGGTAGGGATATCTGCAATAATTTCTAGTTTATGCTGCTTACCATCAGTCATATGGGTATTATTTGCAGGATCATCCGCAATAGTCGCAGCAGATTCACTCTCAAATGAATTATATTACTCATCATTTAGATATTTACTTTACTCAATATCATTCGTTTTATTGATGGTGGGTGTGATTCTATTTTTTAGAAATAAGGGGATTTGTACACTCAATGATGCTAAGAAAAATAAAAATAGGATAATAAATACTACTTTAATGGTATTCAGCTTGTCTATTGTAGTTTATTTGATATGGAACTTTGTAGTATTGGAACTACTTGGTATTGCAGTTGGTTTACCGTGGGAAGATTCCGCATTTTGGAATAATTGAGCATATGTATCCGAATATCTCATAGGATGATCCTCCATCGCCATATTAATGAATGGCGAATGGAACCTTAATGATATTGCCAACCCAACTCAAGAACATTCTATGCTGAGGGAGATGGTACGTGATTTTACAATCAAAGAAGTTGAGCCACAAGCACTTGAATATGATAAGAAAGAAATATTTAATGTCGACCTATTTAAGAAATTAGGTGATTATGGACTTCTAGGTATTTCGGTCCCAGAAGAGTATGGGGGTGCTGGTATGGATTCCACCGCAGTAGCTATTGTCAATGAGGAATTGTCCTATTCTGATCCAGGATTCTGCCTTGCATACCTTGCGCATGCACAGTTGATGGTTAATAATCTGGCTCAAAATGGTAGCGATGAACAAAAATCAAGAATTCTTCCAAAGGTATGCAGTGGAGATTGGATAGGCTGTATGGCAATGAGTGAACCGGGCTATGGCACGGACGTTCTTGGAATGCAAACAAGTGCAGTTCAGCAAGATAATGGCACATGGATAATAAATGGAAATAAGATGTGGATTACTAATGGTGCAATAGATGATTCAGGAACTCCTGCAGACATAGTATGGCTTTATGCACGTACTGGTACGGACTCCAAAGGTCGTGCAGAAATTACTACTTTCTTAGTCGAAAGAGGTATGGAAGGCTATAGCGTAGGTCAAAAAATATATGATAAGGCCGGCATGAGGGCTAGTAATACTGCAGAATTAGTTTTCGATAATTGTATTGTACCAAATGAAAACGTTGTAGGTAATCCAGGAGAATCAATGATTCATATGATGAGAAATTTAGAAATTGAACGTATAGCATTAGCAGCAATGTCGTTAGGGATAGCACGAAGAAGTTTATCAGCAATGAATAAATATGCAAGTGAACGAGAGGCGTTTGGCAATCAAATTAGGGATTTTGGCCAAATTCAAAGACATATTGGTGAGTCATATGCTGAATATCGCGCTATGAGGGCATACATATATGATACTGCGGCAAATACAAATTTATCTATGTCAGGTAATAGATTGGATTCAGATGGAGTCAAATTATTTGCCACTACTGCAGCAAAAAATATAGCTGATAGGGCAATTCAAGTTATGGGCGGATATGGATATGTTGGCGAATACGTGGTCGAAAGATTATGGAGAGATTCCAAACTTCTGGAAATTGGAGGCGGTACATTAGAAGGCCATCACAAAAATATCACTCGGGATTTAGCAAAAAATACTAGCAATATAGATGGGTAATATTTGCGTAGTCCCGCCCGGATTCGAACCAGGGTCCCCAGGACCAAAACCTGAGATGATGGACCACTACACTACGGGACTTCGCAGCCATCCGTAGCACTACTTGAATTTGTATATGACGGGTCAAAATTGCGGTAGCGTAAAGGCTGAAGCATTATTCCACATTAATATGAAAGGCATGAAATCATTGTTTATGGTTTCATTGATGTTATTTTGTCCACTATCATCAATCCCCAATAATGATGAATCAATAAATGTTAAAGAATTCACCATTTTTAACTCCATTAATGGTACTTCAGAAATTATTCCTGATACTAATCCATGGATAGATACTTCGATTTCAGATAAAATATCTTTGGGTTCACAAGAGGTCAGAGTAACTGCTATAACTTGGTCATTGAAGATTTTAAATGATTGGCAATATAAATATGGCGCCATTGAAAGGCAAAAACCACTTGGTGACGGTGAGGTATTTTCTTATGATGAGCCGAATGATGGTGAAATAAATCATAGAACCTTTTGGGTAAAATCTAATTTAATTCATAAATTACAATCTATTAATGGTTTAATTGCCATAATTGATGCTGAACGCCCGCCTGAATCATACGATATTCAAACATCTGAAATTCCTCCACAATTTGATCCAGAAACAGTACGTTCTAGCGAAATTCATGGTGCTAACGATGCATGGGAAATGGGTTATACAGGTGAGAATATGGTTGTAGCAGTTGCTGATACAGGCGTTGATTTTGGTCATCCAGATTTAAATGGTACTCAAGCTAGAGTTGATTATGTTGATTCAGAATATGCCGGCTGGCCTTTGATGTTAGATCACAATAGCATGTATTATTGGCTCGTAGATGGCGCAGCTTATCCTCAAACTAACACATGGTATGCAAATACCTCAATTATGGATTTTGATAATGATAGTAATGGAATTTTAGATAATTCTGGATATAATATTACTGGAATTAATTCTTCATTATCTGGAATTTATCACCTTGGAGAACATCCAGATCCAACACTAAGAAATAAGGTCGGTGGAGATGTTCCAATATTGGTTGTTGATGATCGCATTTCAGGCCTGTATGAGACCGTTTATCCTGACATAGATTTGAATAATTGGTTTGGTAATGAAACGCCTATGAGGCCGGGTGAAGAAACTTCAGGAAGGGATGTTGATGGTGATGGATTATGGGATATATCTGCCGGACTGGTCTATTGGGTAGCTGACGGCATTAATGGCGCCCCATATGCTGAAACCTATGCATCTAGACATGGATACTCCAACCGAATACCAGGATCTGGTAATTTGACTTTATTTATGTTAGAATCTGGAAATCATGGGACATTGTGTGCTAGCGCCGTAGCAGCCCAAGGAATTGTTGCCAATGGATCAATAAAAGGAATGGCGCCAAATGCTACAATCTCCTCAATAGGCAATCATTATTCTGGAGGGCACGCTCTAGATGGCTGGAGGTTTATTGCAGAAGGATATGATGGCGATCCTACTACGCCGGATCAGCCGAATATTGGATCCTTTTCTTTTGGATATTCATCTGTAGATGATTCAGGTTCCGATGGTTACTCTTTGTACCTAGATTGGTTAACTAGAATTTACAATGAAAATACTTCTTATGCAGTAGCAATTGGAAATGGAGGTCATGGCTTTGGTACCACAAAAGTCCCTGGAGCAGCGCACGGTATATTCTCAGTAGGTGCATTTAGTAGCAAATCAAGTGATTCATGGGGGCAGAGTGCACCATGGTCAAATCGTGGCCCTAATGTGGTTGGAAGAATGGATCCTGATATTGTCGCTGTCGGTTGGTCAGCAACAGGAGATATGCCTCTTAATTCCTATGATTCTTCTAATTCTGCTTGGACAACTTGGGGCGGAACTAGCTTAGCAACTCCAATAGTAGCAGGATTGATGGCACTAGTCGCAGAGGCTTGGGTTTCAAATAATGATGAATATCCAAAGTCTCAAGAATTTAGAGATTTTGTATTGTCTACTTCTGATGATCGAGGTTATGAACCATTTATTCAGGGTGGAGGTTGGTTTAATGCTTCAAGGGCGATTTCGACGTTAGATGGCCATAATGGTACATGGTGGGCTAGTCCTGCCCAATGGAATACTGGGACATTTCAAGGCTTACACAGGGATGCAAATATTAATTTTATCAAGCCAGGTGAATCTCAAGAAATTGAAATAGAGTTTACTAATTCAGGAGAATCAGATATATTATTGGATTTCAATCCTACAAAATTTGCTCCTTTGGAGCATAATATTCTGGTTTGGAATAGTTTTGGTAATGGCAGTGATAATGGAACTAATGATACTTGGAATGGTTATCAAAGTAATGAGCCGGATTTACTGATACCTTTGCACATAAGTGGTAATGATTCAATTCAAATTGATCCAGAAACTACTCAACTTCGTGCTCGTGCAACGATTGAGTATCCTGCATTTGATCCTAATAACCAAAGAATAACTCACGAAAGAGTATTTTTACAAATTTATCGATGGACTGATTATGATTCCGATGGTATTTTTCATAATGATACTGATAATGATGGGATGGTTGATGCTGGGGAATGGACCGAGTCTAATGAGATGGAGGAAGTAACTAATTGGCGTTCCAATGGGCCACAAGCTGAAGTTCGAGTTGGACTGCCTTTTGAAGATGCAAGTGATGGTTTAATTTTAGGAGTTTGGAGGCAAGTAGATGAATTTTCAGATGAAGATCCAGTAAGAATTGAAGTAGATTGGACTACTTTCGGACTGGTGACTGACGATTGGATTACAATAATTGGCGAGAATATGATCCCGGGGGGTCAATCTAATTTGATTATGATGAATATATCAATACCAGAAGGTACAAATCCTGGTTTGTATCAACAAGGCTTAGATATTAACTCATTATTAGCTGATTCCGGAGGAAATTTTACTATTTTTAAGAATAATTGGAAATTACCAATAGTTACAAATATTCCTTGGGAAGGTCCATTTTCATTATTGCCCAAACCACTGGATGGTAATACTTCGAATCAAACTTTGTACACGGAATCTTGGATAAGTGGTGCCACAAGGTGGAATTGGCGTGCAGAGAGTGGGGATTGGAGGTTCCTAACTATTGACTGGCCTGCGGAACTAGATACTGGTGGAATGGCAATATTAGATGTCAATTGGGATGATAATCCATATACGGATATCGATGTACTTTGGTTATCTGAGACCACACATGGATATTCTCAGGAAGATACAGATGCATATGGAGATTCTACTTTTTTTATAGAATCACGATCGACAAATAATCACGCAGGCAGCGGGCAACATAATTGGGGGACATATACAGATAGCTCTCAGGAAGTATTTGCAGTACCGGTTTCAGAAGGAGTACATCAAATGGTACTCCATACGGCATTACACGGAGTAGAGACTAATGATAATCCTCTTAACATATCAGTTGGGTATATAGTGGCTGAAGACTCCGGACTCGAAAGAACTGTTTTAGATTGGTCCGAAGGCAGTGGTAACGATTCTTTGTATCTTCTATCAACAATTCCTTTACCTGTTGAAACAGTGGATGCATATGGTTGGAATAATGTTATAAATTTTGATAATGAAACTGCTTTTGATGATGGGTCCAATAAAATGGATGCTTCTTGGTGGCATAATCTAAGTTTAGAAAATACTTCCGAAATTTCAATTAATATGGATGCTTATGATGATGCAGATTTAGATTTGTATTTATTCAGAGATTCTAATGATGATGGAAATTATACTTCAGATGAAGAAATTGCACGTTCCTGGAGTGGGTCTTCCGCGGAATCAATCACAGTATCTAATCCCGAGGATGGCAATTATTCAATTGCAGTTTTAGGATGGTCAGTACCTGGAAATTCTGTGCAGTTTTGGTTAGATGCTGAAATAGTAGGTGGAGATCAATTAAGGGTATTGAATCAATCCCTTCTATCCGTTGAATCCATAAATCAATTATGGCCTGATGGGGCCAATGAACTTGGAGGCGCAGTTCCCTCTAGTGTTTTGGAAGTAAATCTTGACTTTGACATACCCGAGATGGAAGGTAGTTGGTTAGGGTTTGTAGATATTTTACTCGAAGGAAATATAAATTTTCGTTTACCTTATAATTATGAATTAGTAAATTCTGATCCCGAAATAACATTCGTTAGCCCAACCAATATGACCTATACAAATGAATTAATTGACATTCAAATGCACGTGATAGATATCGGTGTTGGATTTCTTCTTGACGATATTGAATGTCAGGCATTAAGCAACGGAACTGGGCAACTATTTGCAAACTCAGCATTTGGAATTACTACTAATGGCCATATTTACAACATTACTGAATCATGGAATTATGAAAATTATACTTCATTGAATAACACTACATTTAGAGAAGTCACAATAAATTCTTCAGTACCTGATATTGAACAATGGCATGATTACAAGGCATCAGTCAACGATAAATATGGAAATTATGACGAAACATACATTTCAATATATGTTGATTATACAGCTCCAGAACTATTTGTAATTGGATTGCCTACGATTACTAATGAACAAAATATTACTATAGAAATTATTACTGAACCTAATGCAACATTTTTTATGAATAATGAACTAATATCTTTGGATGGGAATGGTAGTGCTCAGATTACGCTTGACTTAACAGTCGTCCAAATTGGACAATATCCTTCCGAAGATGGTTATTTGCCATTTTATTATGTTCCAAATTCAAATATTTTTTCATTTAATTCATCAGATATGAGTGGAAACATAAATTCTAGGAACTTTCAAATTATATATGATCCCGAAGTAAATGATGTTAATATTCTAAAAATCCTCGATCAAGATAATTTTGAATATCAGATAAATGACGTCCCTGCTCCCTTGAATATAACTAATGGCGAATTATGGATAAATATTCCTGTGGATTATAAAAAACTGTGCGTAAGGTTACAAAGCATCAATTCTATAGGGTATTTCGAGGAATGCATCTACACTGAAGTTATTCCAGAAATTTTCAATGAATCATCTGGGTATCCTATCGAAGGGATGATGAATTATGGTTCAGATTTGGATGCTATAATTTTTATGGATATTTATGAACTTATAAACGGTGAATATGATTTCTCAATTGAAATTATTGATTGGGCCAATAATTCTAAAATCGAAAATTGGCTAATATCGTTTGATACAATTTTACCAATTGTGGATTGGTCATTATTTCCTTCTCAAAATGCATTTTTGAATGGCCACATTCAAAATCTTTCATGGGGGGCATCTGAAGAAGTTAACGTAACATTGTCATTAAATGGCAAAGAAATTTATTTTGCTAAAGGCCAAAATGGTTATTTTAATTTAGAGTTAAATAGGACTGGAAACCATTTATTTTGTTTCAAAGCCATAGATTTAACTATCTATTATGAAAATAACAACTCATTTATTGAATGTAAAATAATGATTCTTGACTCCTCTCTTTATGATTCACTAATATCGGCAGATATTAATGAAGGATTAGTTTCTACAGACAGTTTAGAAGTTGAGTTGCTAAGAGAAGGTTCTCAAGAGATCCGATGGTACCGAACGGATACAGATATCGTTAATATTATACCTCCGGGGGATGATTATGTAATTCTAAAATTAGATCTATTGGAAGGTATGAATGATTTCATTATAGAAATTATGTCTCTTGATGAGATTGATGAGTATTTTATATCACTGGAGAGGGACTCTAAATCACCAATTTTTTCGTTTTCAGAAAGGGACTATCGCAATTCGCCACTTAATTCATTAAAACAAATCGAAGGAACGTGTGAAGCAGGACTTTTAGTTGAAATAAATACTATCTTAGATAATTCTCAATTTATTTGCCCTATATCTGAAAAGTTTTCACTAAATATCTCTATACCTGAAGATTCAGGGATATATCTAATAAATGGTAAAACTATTGATGATGCTAATAATGAAGCTATATATTCCATAGATGTAACAAAGCAAGATTGGGGAGAATGGGTAAAAGATGATATAAAGAATAAAGGCCCTATGTTAAATTGGATTATTGTATTTTCTATAATTATATTCATGGCAACCGCATTAAATATTGTGACATCCAAGAGAAGGGATTAGTTTTCCCTTATCATTAATCTTTGATGGGAAGACTAATTTCCATAATACGTTTCGGCGTGTTTATGTCTGTTGAACTAATTGGAGTCATAGGTGCGGGACAAATGGGAAATGGAATTGCTCAAGTTGCAGCTTGTGCAGGATATAATGTTGTGATAGTGGATATTAAACAAGAATATTTGGAAAAAGGTATTCTCAATATCAAAAATTCATTAGATAAATTAGTCAAAAAAGAAAGATTATCTAGAAAAGAAGCCGATTCAGCATTCTCATTAATTAGTTGTAATACTGAAATGTCTTCTGTATCCAATGCAGATTTAGTTATTGAAGCAGTGCCCGAAATACTCGCCCTTAAACAATCAATATTTTCTAATTTAGATAAAATATGTAAAAAAAATACTATTTTTGCTTCCAATACTTCTAGTATCAGTATTGATGAAATAGCCAACTCTACTAATAGGCCTGATTCAGTAATAGGTATGCACTTTATGAATCCAGTACCAATAATGAAGTTAGTAGAAATAATAAATGGCACCAAGACTACTAAAAATGTAAATGAAATTGTCGTAAAAATTGCTACTAAAATGGGTAAAGTTGCTCTATCTTGTAATGATTCTCCAGGTTTTGTAAGTAATAGGATACTTTGCCCTATGCTAAATGAGGCAATTTTAACTCTGGAGGAAGGAGTTGCCGATCCTGAAGCAATAGATGGAATAATGAAGTTAGGGATGAATCATCCAATAGGGCCACTTGCCCTATCCGACTTAATAGGTCTAGATACTCTGCTGCATATTTTGAACGTCTTATACTTAGGATTTAATGATGAGAAATATAAACCTGCAAATTTGTTGGTAAGTATGGTGGAGAAAGGAGAATTGGGTAGAAAATCAGGTAAAGGATTTTATCAATATTAATAAATAAATTACCAAACTTGAAATTCTTGGGGCCTTTGCGCATGAATATGAAAATTAGACCTCAAGTATCTATAATTACAATATTACTGATATTTTCGAGCGTTTCTGGCTTAGTACTTGCAAATGATGCAGGCACTGGCGCAGATGCGGGGAACTCTGCATCTACCGCTAGCAATCTAAATGCTGTTGATGCAATTTATTATGGTAACTTAAGTGCCAATGATACTGATGATTATTATTCAATTAGCATCCCAAATAACAGGGGGATATCGGTTGACCTTACAAGCCCCACGGGATCAGATTTTGATTTATATTTGTATGATCAGAACCAATCCTGGATTGATACTAGCGTTAGTACAGGTGCACTTGATTCTGTAACTTCAAATGGGACAGCAATTGGAGGTACTACAGTATATGTTAGAGCGAAATTGTATTCAGGTTCCGGGCAATATACTATGCAAATATGGATTCTTAATAATAACAATAATCCTTGCAATACTAATCAAAATGACGCAAATACTGGAGGAGATGCATCAAATACACAATCTTCAGGGTTAAGTTTAAATTCAATAAATGGAACTTACTATGGTTGTTCAGACAATTCTAGTGATGAATATGATTGGTATAGCATTTCAATTCCAAATTACCATTCGATAACTGCAGAACTTATGTGGAACAATACTAATGTTGACTTGGATTTACATTTATTTGACAGTAATGGAACATATTTAGATTATTCATACGATTATAATCCAGAAAATATATCCAGCGGAAGCGCAGATATTGGAGGCACTACTGTTACATTATTAGTTAGGGCATTCACAGGTGGTGATAACTATACTTTGATGATATATTTCGATAATATCTCTAATTCTCAAGTATACAATCAAAATGACGCCAATTCGGGTGGGGATGTCAGTGGAGATTTTTCTAGTGCCTACAATATAAATGGCAATAGTTCTTATCTTGGATGGATATCAGATTCCGGCGATGTAAATGATATTTATTCGATTTCCATACCTGAACAATTTGGATTAGAGGCTACTCTCTCATGGAATGGAAGCGGAATTGATTTTGACTTCGGTTTATTCGATCAATATGAAAATTTAATTTCGTCTAGTTTTTATGCTAATCCAGAATTTGTAGAAAGTGGGGCAACAAATGTGAGTAATACTACTATTTTCCTTGTAGTGCAAGCTGGAAATGGAGAAGGTAACTATTCAATTAATCTCACTCTGATAAATCAATCGTCAATTTTAGCCTTTAATCAAAATGATGCATATAGTGGAGCAGATGCAGGAGGAGATTTCACCAATTCTACAAACATCAATGCCTCTAATGGCACCACTTTTTGGCCAGGTTATTTAGATGATACTGGTGATGAATATGATTTTTACGCCGTTTTTGTCCCAACAGATTATGCTATATCTGCAACATTGGGCTATCCTTCGAATAATGCTTTTGCACTTGGTATTTATGAAAATAATAATAATCAAATTGATTATTCTTTAAATGGGCAATCTCCAGAATCTGTTTCTACGAATGGTACGGGAATTTATGTAGGTAATTCAATGGTTTTTGTAGAAATATGGGCATACTATGGTTCAGGTGAATATAATCTCACGCTATCGATATTCTCCTTGGATTTAGATGGGGATGGATATTATGATGAAATTGAAATTAATTGTGGATCAGATTCTAATGATTTTTCGAGTACTCCGCTAGATACAGATGCAGATGGTATTTGTGACATATTAGATGAAGATGACGATAATGATGGAATTGATGATTCTAATGATAGTTTTCCCACCGATCCCAATGAAAGTTCTGATATTGATGGCGATTCTATTGGAGATAACTCGGACTTGGATGATGATGGTGATGGATGGAGTGATTTGGATGAGTCAGAGTGTAACTCAGATCAATTAGATTATTCTGACATGCCATTAGATACGGATTCAGATCTAATTTGCGATATAGTTGATGAGGATGATGATAATGATAATTATTTAGATTCAGATGATGCCTTTCCATTAAATGAAGATGAATGGATTGATACTGATTATGACGGTATTGGAAATAATGAAGATGATGACGATGATAATGATGGATATAATGATCAATTAGAAGATGATTGTTTATCAGATCCGTTAACTACTACTTCAGTACCAATTGATACTGATGATGATGGAATTTGCGATGAGTTGGATGAGGATATTGATGGAGATGGTACTCCAAATGATATCGATTCTTCACCATTAGATTCTACGGAATCTATTGATACAGATGGAGATGGTATTGGTGACAATGCAGATACTGATGATGACAATGACGGATATTCAGATTCTATTGATGTATTTCCATTAGATCAATATGAATGGTTTGATTTCGACGGTGACTCCGTTGGAGATAATTCAGACTTGGATGATGATGGTGATGGATGGAGTGATTTGGATGAATCAGTATGCTTGTCAGGGCAATTTGATACAACTTCTCAGCCATTGGATTTTGATGATGACCATATATGCGATATTCAAGATTTGGATGACGATGGAGATGGGATATTGGATGATTTTGATCCATTTCCGTTAGACTCCCTCGAATGGTCAGATTTAGATGACGATGGAATTGGGGACCGTGCTGATATTGATGATGATGGCGACTCTTGGGAAGACTTAGTGGAGCCTAATTGCGGAGCAGATCCTGAAGATTTCAATTCTTTCCCAGCTGATTTTGATTTAGATCATATTTGTGATATTCTGGATTTAGATGATGATAATGACATGGTCATGGATTTAGAAGATGCCTTTCCAATGAATCCAAAAGAGAGTAATGATATCGATGGAGATGGTATTGGTGATAATTCAGATACTGATGCAGATGGAGATAATTGGCCAAACTCTGCAGAAATAATATGTAATTCTGATTTATTTGATCCAATTTCAGTACCGGATGATTATGATGGAGATTGGTCCTGCGATCTCATAGATCCTGATGACGATAATGACTTGTATCCTGATATTGATGATTTATTTCCATTAAATTCTGATGAATGGGAGGATTTGAATAAAGATGGTTTAGGAGATAACAAATATCCATTATCGATATTTGACAAAGTCAAACTTAATTCAAATGTCCTAATTCCAATTTCAATAATGATTATTGTTATTTTATCTATTTTGCTTATGATCTTAACTAAAAAACAATATTCTGAAGAACCATTATTGGAATATGAAGATATAGAAAAAATTGAAAATGATGATAGCTCAGAAATTCAATCAGAAAAATCATTATTGGCCGATGATGATGATGATGATGATGATGATGATGATGATGATGATGATGATGATGAAGGGGGCGCTAATTTGATAATTAGTGATGAAACAAATAAATTAGAAAAATTTGATGAATATCCTGGTTGGTTATGGGATTCTTCTGAAGAAAAATGGATCCCTGAGGAATAAAATAAGGGGCCTAATCATATTATTAATTTGATAGAAATGAAAAGGTGAGTTTTTTGCACTATATGTTTTTTAATTACCTAAAATTATTACTTTTTATATATATTGAGATTACTGCTTTATTACGTCAAAACATTAAGATATTTCCGAATACCGGAATTTGTTACCGCATTTCGGTCCATATTAATTGATTTCAGTAACATAGCGGAAACTAATAAAGAGTGAGCATCTATGAGTAAGTTTATACCAAAAACAAGTCCTCATGAAAGACAGTGACGCCCATGAACAAACAAACCACCCGTTCAATAAGCCTAGCCCTACTAATGATTGCCGCGGCGTTTTTGCCATTGCTGAGTGCACAGATAGACCCAGCCGAGTTACAGAATTCTCGTGATTCTGCATATGCTCCGCCAAGTCCGTGCCAAGGTGCAGATGCATGCCGTGGATATGATGCAGGAGTTAATCCTGCAGACCAGATAAATCTTACAGAGGATTTTGATTGGGGCGATGGTCCTGAAACTAATTCCTATACTGGGGAAATAAATGTTTCAGGTTATGCATACAATACCGAAGATGGTAGAGATGTATTCCAATTAGATATGGAACCTGGATATGGAGTTACAATGGAAATTTCATGGAATGGTTCTTCCCAGTATATGTTTATGGGTGCTATTGGGGAAGTTGATGGAATGATTTACTGGTCATCCGGTTACATGTATGGTTACAATGCTGGTGTTGGCGGTAACTCAATTTCACTTTCTACTTCTGCAGATCCTGGTTGTGATGCCTCTAATACTGGTGGAACAATTGGATGTGGAGAAAATGCAGACTTATTAGGTGGATTAGTAGCTTTACAAGTATCATGTTATTATTGTTCATCTACTCTTTCTAATGATCCTGACTACACATTGAATGTTACGGTTTTCCCTGCTGATGGTGGAGCGGCAGGAGATGTTGAAACTCCAATGATGAATCCTTTATTGTCTATGCCAGATGAACCTTCTTCATGGAGTTATCAATCTGATTCATTTACATTAGATGGTTCTACTGAAGCACTCGTAGCAATCACATCGTGTGATTCATGGTGCTCTAGTGAATCATCACTTGACATAACATTGCCAGATGGGTCTGTTGACTCATTCGGATATTGGGCTACTGGATATACTGGCATAATCGCTAACTATAGCGATGCTGGTGAATATCTTGTAGAAAAAATGGACAGCTATGGTGATGGTGGATATGGCCTAGATGTGGGAACTTCAATAGGAAATTTCTCTGGATTCTTAACTGGAGATATGTTTACATTAGAAGATGCTGCTTCAGGTCACGTAAATCAAACTGATACTACAGACGTTTACGCTGTTTCTGTTCCAGAAAATTTTTACTCAAATATATCAGTTAGCTGGAATAATGATGCTGACTTAGATATATACCTATATTCTGAATCTGATTTAACAGGTATGTTTGATTATTCATGGTATGATAATCCTGAATTCGTTGATAACGGACAAACTAGAGGTGGTTCTATGTTTTATGTAGTCGTAGAATATTACTCTGGAAATGATGCTCATGCAGGATATTTGATTGAATTAGGTCTTGAACCTGGTTCACCACCACCATGTTGGAATCAAGATGATGCATGGTCAGGAAATGATGCTGCAGATTCATCATCAGATGATCCATTAAATGTTGATGATATTGGTGTTATGGAATTCTCTGGAATGGTATGTGCAGGATTTGATGACCAAGATTGGTTTGAAATATCTGTACCAGCTTATCATGGACTTTGGGCATCTCTAGATTGGGGATATGAAAATGAATCAATAGATGGACAATTAAGTTTCTATCAATATATGGACAGAGGATATGCGGCATCCGTTTCTTCAAGCACCGGTGCTTGGGACATGCAAGGAGTTGCAACTAATGAATCATATTCATGGAATTTAGATCTTGCAATTGATTCAACTGTTTGGCTTATGGTAATGGTTTCAGACTTACCTGAAGATTATGAGATGAATTATACAATTGTATATGATATCTATAACGCTACAGAAGAGCCTGATGAAAGTCTTTATCAGAATGATGGATTATTTGATGATTACATGGATGCCGGCGATGATACATACGGCGCAGATGCTATGGAAATGATACCAATGAACCAAACATTCACTGGATATGGTCATGATAAATACGATATGTATGATTATTACAAGGTATATTTACCAACAAATTATGCACTGGAAGTATCTGTTTCCTTCCCTGTACAAAATGATATTGATTTATCAGTAATGTATGCATCAGCATCAGGATACCTATATACTGCATCTTCATCTTACAATGATAACCCAGAAGTAGCATATGGTACATATGATTACAATGATCAAGATATCTATATTCGTGTAATGACTGACAGGGGAAGCGGTCCTTACGAACTATCAATAAGTATGTACACTCCAGGACTTGATCCAGGAACGCAACAAGATGATTGTGGATTAGGAATGGATGTAGATGCACCTTATTACACTGGTGGATTACAAGCTAACTCTTGGGCTAACGAAAGTACACAAGCTGGACTAAATCCTGCAGATCCTTCCAATCATATTGGCGGAGAATGCATGGGATGGGTTGATACTGCATGGGATATGTATGATCTCTACCACATACCCGTGCCTACTGGAAAGTATGTTACACTAAATTTATCTGTACTTACAGAAGGCGCATATGGTTATGCTTACATGACAATGTGTCAAGCACAACATCTAGATTGTGGCCCTACTAATCCTATGTACTATGCTGGACCACTTTGCGGTTACACTGTATATGATTCAGTTTGTGAGTCTAATTCTGGATTATGGCCAGTAGGTCAAGATGACATAAATGGAAATACGGGATGGATTAGTATGATGTTTTACACATACAGTGCTAATGTAAGTTACAGTATGGATATACAATTCCATGATCTGTCTGAATTGGAAGGTGGAGATCAGAACGATGGAAATTCCGGCAGAGATGCTGGTCCTGGTGAATTTACTGCTGTTCATGTCAATGATCACTTAAATTCTTCACAATCTGATGAATTAGCTAATAACAATACATTATCCTTTGAGGGATGGTCAATGGCATCTGTAGATTCTACGGATAGATACTCGTTTGATGTACCTTCAAATTCTGGAGTAAATATATTCTTAGATTGCGGATATGATACTCCTGATGTATGGTGTATTTTAGATGTGTTTGACAGTGCTGGATCACAAATTGCTGGAAGTTACTATACAAATGGTTATCAAGAATACAACACAACTAGTCAAGCTTCTCAATATGATTCTACTATGATGGTTAATATGAGAAATTGGGGGAACTATGATACGACTGGAACAAATTATTCATTTACAATCACTTTCTATACATTAGATTCTGATGGTGACGGATGGTGGGACCAATTAGAAAATGATTGTGGAACAGATCCTAATGACAGTAACAGCACACCTAGTGATTATGATGGTGATGGATTGTGTGATTCATTAGATGATGATTCTGACGGTGATGGAGTTCCTAATGACGTTGATGAGATGCCATTAGATGAAAATTCTTCTGCAGATCAGGATGGTGATGGAATATCAGATCTTGATGATAATGATATCGATGGTGATGGCTGGGACAACTATGCTGAGAGAGTATGCTTAGGAGAAGCTTCCTTCCCTCACATGGATGTTAATCAAACACCTTCAGATTATGATGGTGATGGATTATGCGATATGACTTCGACATCTCAAACAGGATTAGATGCAGATGGTACTATCTTAGACTACGATAGCGATAATGATGGAACATTAGATGCTAACGATGCATTCCCATTAGATGAAACTGAATATCTAGATACTGATAATGACAGAATAGGAAATAATGCCGATTTAGATGATGATGGCGATGATTATAATGATACATACGAAATAGCGTGTGGATCAGACCCTTTAATGGGAACAAGTCTGCCTATGGACAGTGACTCAGATACTACATACAATACTACTACTGATGAAGTAATAGTTGGATTATGTGATGCATTGGACCCTGATGATGATAACGATGGAGTATCTGATGAATTAGATTGGGCTCAATATGATTCTCTTGAATGGAGTGATAGTGATTCTGATGGATTTGGAGATAATGCTGATATGGATGATGATAACGACGGATGGTGGGATTCCTGTGAAGATGCTGATTGGCTTGCTGCAAGTTCCATACAAATAATCTGGAACTTTGGAGAAAACATTACTACGCCTTCAAATTGTCCTGATGCAGTTGATACATTCCCTAATGATGCAACTGAGTGGATTGACACAGATGGCGATGAAACTGGTAACAATGCCGATTTAAATGATGATAATGATGATTGGACAGATGCTGAAGAAGCTGATTGTGGTACAGATCCACTTGATGTAACTTCAGTACCTTCAGATTATGATATGGATGGTATATGTGATGTAGTTGATACGGATGATGATGGTGATGGAATACCAGATGAAACAGATTCATTCCCATTAGATGATACAGAATCCTTAGATTATGATAATGACGGTCTTGGTGATACTATAGATACTGACGACGATAACGATGGTTGGTTAGATACTGAAGAGCCTAACTGTGGAACAGATCCTATGGATGCATTTAGCGTACCTGCAGATAACGATGGAGATTATGCAGATATTGGTGGACAAGCATGTGATATTTTAGATGTAGATGATGATAACGATTTCGTCTTAGATTCTGACGATGCATTCCCAATGGATCCTAGTGAAACTGTAGATACTGATGGTGATGGAATTGGCGATAATTCTGATATGGATGATGATGGTGATGGATGGTTAGATATTACTGAAATGATTTGTGCACAAAATGGCGGTCAAGGAGATCCTATGGTCTCTTCACAAATGCCTATGGATAGCGACTGGAACCCTGGCGCTGATGGAGAACATGGCACTGAAGATGACTTCGCTGAAGGCGATGGAATCTGCGATGCAGTGGATCCTGACACTGATGGCGATGGTTACCCTAATCCAGCAAATCCTAATGACGTACAACCATGGGAAGATAACTTCCCAACAGACAATACGGAATGGTATGATGCCAATAACGATGGACTTGGAGATAACGGTGTACAACCGACTATCTTAGATGATATATCTTCAGATCCTGTACCTTTCATTGGTGTATTGGTTGGTATAGTGGCTCTTGGTGTAGGACTAACTAGACTAGCAACCGGATCAAAAGGTGATGATAATGTTGGTGATGATGACTATACAGACGAATTCGAAGATTTTGATTTCGATGAAGAAGATGAAGACGATGCAGATGAGGAATCATCTGTAGAAGAAGTAGAGGAGGACTGAAATAATGAATACGAGAATACTGGAAAAAGCAAGAACACTGCTGCTAGTTGCTGTAATGGTAACTGCAGCATTGACGCCTATGCTCGCAGGAGCTAACGATGAACAACTAAAAGAAACAGAATCAGTAATGTACACAGTAGTGTCTACTAGTGGTGATGTATATCTTGATGAAGGTGGTATGGGATGGTATGAAATATGCCTTGATGAAGTGCCAGATGGTGTTGTAGTAATAACGCCAACATCTGATAACTCAGCAGTTGAGATCTATCCTGCTTACCTAAAGTTTTCAAAATTAAACTGGGATGAATGTGATTATTTCGATGTTGAAGTTTCCGAAGATGATGATGCATCAGATACTATGGCTACTATTTCACATGCTATAGATGGTACAGACACTATCTTTGCAATGTCTACAATAGCTGATGTTATGGTAGAAGCATATGATATGGATTATGATATGGATGGCGATGATGTGCCAGATTACGATGATTCAGATATTGATGGAGATGGTGTTGACAATGATGACGATGCTTTCCCAGAAGATGATGAAGAGTCCCTAGATACTGACGGAGACGGAATTGGAAACAATGAAGATCTTGATGATGATGGTGATGGTTACTCAGATTCTGATGAATCTACGGATTGCGGTGATGCATCAGATGATCTTGATGATAATGATATGCCTTTGGATACTGATGGCGATGGAATTTGTGATGAATTAGATTCTGATGATGATGATGATATGGTCAATGATACAGATGATTTCGCACCTTTAGATGATTCAGAACAATATGATACTGATGGAGATGGCGTTGGAGACAACGCTGACGTTTTCCCTGATGATGCTACAGAAACTGAAGATTCTGATGAAGATGGTGTTGGCGACAACTCTGACTTTGATAATGCTGATGCAGATGAGTCTGTGGATTCTGATGGAGATGGCGTAGGGGACAACGGCGATGCATTCCCTGATGATTCAACAGAAACTATGGATACGGATGGAGATGGAGTTGGAGATAACGCTGATTTCGCACCTGAAGATGCTTCTGAATCTGCAGATGATGATGCTGATGGCGTAGGGAACAATGCAGATGCATTCCCTGATGATTCTACAGAAACTATGGATACAGATGGAGATGGAGTTGGTGATAATGCTGATACTGATGCTGATGATGATACTGTTTTAGATGTTGATGAAGATTCTAATGCAACTTTAGATTGTCAATTATTGACTGACTGCGATGGAGATGGTGTTGGAGATGCTGATGATGCATTCGATGTTGATCCAGAAGCCTGGGATGATATGGATATGGATGGATTAGCAGATTCTTTCCCTAACTTGTTAGTAATTACTGAGATAGGTTGCAGTGTTTCTGTTGGATATGCTGATACTGACAGTGATGGTGACGGTTATCAGGATGCTGAATGTACATTTACACTACCTGCTGGAGGCAACATGGATCTTTATGTCCAAACTGGAAATTATGGTTCAGAAACAGGAGTTAAATTAACTTTACCTGATAGCACCCAAATGGTTTGGTCTCATGGATATTCTACTGGATTCTCAAGTTACACATTATATAATCTAGGTGCATATGATGAACCTGGTGATTATACATTACACATGTATGATTCGTATGGTGATTCTTGTAATGCTGGGGCTGATGGTTGTTTCGTATTAGCAGATGCTGGAACTGTATTGGCAATGCCTTCTTCTAGTGGATTTGGAACTGATCTTGATATGGATGATGATGGCGATTCATGGGATGATACTGTAGAAGATTTATGCGGTACAGACAATATGGATGCTACAGATGTTCCACTAGATACAGATTCTGATTTAGAATGTGATGTTGTGGATGATGATGATGATGGTGATGGAGTATTAGACTCAGAAGAAGCTGATGGTGCTGGAATTGGCATTGAAGGTGCTGATGTTGATTGTACACTCGTCGTAGATTGTGATGGAGATGGTGTTGATGATGGTACCGACTCTAATGATAATGATGCTACTGAAACCACTGATATGGATGGAGATGGAATTGGTGACAATTCAGATTCTGACGTAGATGGTGATGGATATGGTAATGCAAACGATGCATTCCCAGATGATGGAACTGAATGGTCTGACAACGATGGTGATGGAGTTGGAGACAATTCTGACCTTGATGATGATGATGATGGAACTGAAGATGAAATTGATGACTTCCCATTCGATGCTAACCAACAATTCGATGTTGATGGAGATGGCTGGGGAAATAATGCTGATATGGATGATGACGGTGACGGAATTGAAGATCAGGTTGATGAAGATGATGACGGAGATGGATACTCAGATGTCGATGAAGATACAAATTGCGTAGGCGGTAATTCACTTACTGATGATGTAACTCCAGATGATTATGATGGCGATATGTCTTGTGACTCTTTAGATGCTGATGATGATGATGATGGTACTGATGATGTGAATGATGCATTCCCAATGGATGCATGTGCAGATACAGATACCGATGGTGATGGATTGCCTGACTCTCTTGCTGCTGATTGTGAAACTATACTTTCAGAAGATGAAGATGATGATGTCGCAGCCCCCGCTTTAACAACTTGGAATCTAATGATTTCAGATTCTTGGAGTGATGGATACCATTACATATACGTCTACAATTCTGCAGGGGCATTGGTATGTGAATTATTTGATGGTTCCTCTTATAATAATGCAAATGGTGCATCAGATGAATGTACAATAGAAGAAATGTATGTAGATATAGAATGGGATCATGATTATTATGGTCATGAAGGAACTCTAATCATATCAGATGAAGATGGAAACGTCTTGGATTATTACTCCGGAAATACATATTCTTATGATACGGTCTATCTCAGTTTAGGTAATGCTGGTGGTGTAGATTGGACAGATGCCGAAGAAGCTGATTGTGGCACTGACCCTCTTGATTCCTCCGAGGAACCTTTGGATACAGATGCTGATGAAATATGCGATGTATTGGATGATGATAATGATAATGATGGAGTATTAGATTCTCTCGATGCTTTCCCATTTGATTCTACAGAATCAAATGATGTTGATGGAGATGGTATTGGCGATAATGCTGATACTGATAATGACAATGATGGAACTCTCGATTCAGATGACGCATTCCCGCTAGATGATTGCGCTGACACAGATACAGATGGCGATGGATCTCCTGATACCGTATGTACTGCTAACAATTTCAACGCAGTTGGTAGCGATATTGCTTCGTTTGGATTGGATGAAAATGGAGCATTAACTTTAACATTCAGTTCACCTATAGAAACTGATGGTATTGGCAGTGATGTTGTAGTTATCATGGAGATGTGGGATGATTCAACTAACTCCTGGGAAAATTTAGATGGTACTGGATTGGATAATGGGGGTACTCATACAACCTTTACATGCAATATGGAGTACTGGTGTGATGAATATACTGGCGTAGAATTAGTTCGTGCAACTCTCACTAATTCTGGTATTGATTCAATAGCATACTATGACGGATCTTCTGGAATTGGATACTTAGGAGAAAGTGCTGATGATGATGATGATAATGATGGATACTCAGATGAAGATGAAACTGATAACTGTGGAACTGCATCTGATCCTCTGGATAATACATCCATGCCTCTTGATACTGATATGGATATGGCATGTGATGAATTAGATGATGACGATGATGGCGATACTGTAAATGATTCAGATGAATCTATTGGATGCATGCTAGTTACGGACTGTGATGGCGATGGTGTCGGAGACGCTGATGAAGGCATTGTGACTGGAGATGATAGCGATATTGCTTCGTTTGGATTATCTGAAAATGGGGCATTAACTATGATATTCAGTTCACCTATAGAAACTGATGGAATCGGGTCAGATGTTGTATATTACATGGATACGTGGAATGAAGCTACTAACTCTTGGGACAATATGATCGGAGTCGGATTGGATAATGGGGATACTCATACAATACATTCATGCAATATGGAGTACTGGTGTGAAGAATATACTGGCGTGGAATTAGTTCGTGCGCGCCTCACTAGTTACGGCATTGATTCAATAGCATACTATAACGGATCTTCTGGAATTGGATACCTCGACGATATGCACGTAGATGTAGACTGTACAATAACTGTAGATTGCGATGGCGATACTTTTGATGACTTAGTCGACGCTTTCCCATTAGATGCTTCAGAATGGAGTGACATGGACGGAGACGGATTTGGAGACAATGATGATGACGGAGATATTGATGGTGATGGTCTTGCAAATGCATACGATGCATGCCCATTAGATGCAAATGAGTATTATGATACAGATGGAGATGGAATCTGCGATAATGCTGATGATGATGATGATGGTGATGGAGTTCTAGATGTTGACGATGTTTCACCATTGGATTCTGATGAGTCTTCCGACTGGGATGGCGATGGAATTGGTGACAATACTGATGCCGATGATGATGGTGATGGAATTGATGATGATGTTGATCTAGATGAAGACGGCGAATCTCAAGCATACGATTTCGACAACGATGGTTGGGATGATGATGACGAAGTAACATGTGAAACAAATGGAACTAACTCAGAAAGCATTCCATCTGATAATGATGATGATGGACTTTGTGATGATTTCCAGGATGATGACGACGATAATGATGGAACTGTAGATACAGAAGATGCATTCCCTCTAGATGCCGATGTTTATGCTGATAATGATGGCGATGGAATGGCCGATTCATCAGATGTTGATACTAATAATGATTACATAATAACTACTGAAAGTTATTCTACTCTAACAGTAGGTGTGTATGACTACGATGGTAATGAATTATGTATGTTAGAAACTGATGGTGCATACAATGGAGCTGCTGGAGATCAAGATAGTTGCGAAATAAATGCAGCAGGAATTGAAATAGTTGCTATTGATGTAGATTATTATACTTATTTCGGAGCATTCTATGCAGGTTATGGTTACTCAGGTTATGGATCTGCTGTAAACATAAATGTCACTATTGGTGAAGATGAATATACATATGCTGCTGATTATGGATGGGTTTCTGCTACTTCCGGAGACTCCACTATGTCCACTGATGAGTTCTATGCTACTACAAGTGCTGGAACAGTAATGGATGAAGATGATGATAACGATGGATACTCAGATTTAGCTGAAACTGATAACTGTGGTACTGCATCTGATTCTATGGATGATGCATCCATGCCTCTAGATACAGATATGGATATGATATGTGATGAATTAGATGATGATGATGATGATGATGGATACTCAGATGCTGATGAAACTACTAACTGTGGAACTGCATCTGATTCTCTTGATAATGAGTCAACGCCTCTAGATACTGACATGGATATGCTATGTGACGAATTGGATGAAGATGATGATAACGATGGTTACTCAGATGCTGATGAAACTACTAACTGTCCATCAGATCCTTCAGACCCACTTAACAGTGTAGATACAACTAGGGATTTTGATCAGGATGGATTATGTGATGATTTAGATAGTGATGATGATGGCGATGGTGTTGACGATGTTGATGACGCTTTCCCATATGATTGGGATGCTACTATGGATACAGATGGTGATGGATTAGCTGATGATATAGATAATATGGCTACAGGAGACTGGTTGTTCGAAATCGCATATGATGCTGATGGTGGAAACAACACCTTTATCATAACAGTTTCAAGTTTCAACTGGAGTCTTGAACCTAATCCTTCCGATTTTGATGCAAACATAGTTGATCTTTGTATGACAGATACATCGGACTCTAATGATAGCTATGCTGATTGTATGGTAGATGGTGATACTGACCTCGTACAAGTGGAACTCCAAGTTATTGGTGAACCTGAAGCATATTTATCGACAACATTCCCTAATGGATTTGTGTTTGAATCTCCTCTAGGTGACGTTATTGATGATGAAGGATTTGCAACATGGTGGTTTAGTCCAATAACATGGTGGGGAACTGCATTAGATTGGGATGACGATAATGATTGGTTCTGGGACGTTGAAGAAGAAATGTACTGTGTTGATGATGAACATGGAGCAACTGATTCATTAGATGATACTGATATGCCTTTAGATACTGATATGGATATGCTATGTAACGGTATTGATGTTGATGATGATAACGATGGGTACTATGATGCAGATGATGCATTCCCTGTTCACGCATCCTCTTACATGGATACTGATGGAGATGGAATGCCTGACTTCATGGAATTAGTTGTTGGCGACATGGGCGATGATTTCGAATTAGGTAATTTCTCTGGAATGGATTGGAATCAAAGAGATGCTCATCCTAACTGGGGATGGAATGATTCTTACGGAGAAATCTTCAACTGTGAAGATGGACAAGTAATTTCTTGGTTCGGACAATCATTTGTACCTTCATACTGGATAAATGACGGATATGTTGATTGTAACGATGGATCTGATGAATCAGTGGACATGGATACATTTGGACCTGAACTAACTGGTTGGGAAAGAAGTGGAGATGTAAACTTTGGAATCGGTACTGGTAGCTTCGTAGATAGTTATGGCGTCAGAGGCATGGGATTAGATGCTAATGAATCTGCATCACTATCGATAACAATCGAAACCTCAGATGGATTTATGACGTTTGATTACGCTATTAGTTCAGAAGAAAGGTATGATGAAATGTGCCTCTTCGTTGATGGTATGGAATATGGCTGCATGAGTGGCCAAGAACCTAAATCTACATATTTAGATGAAAATGGTGACTGGTTAGATTTCATATGTGAAACTCCTGGAGTTTATGGTGAACAAATTTCCATAGATTGGGTCCAAGATGGTTGGGATGATTGTGGAGATTCAGATGGTGATGGTATCTCAGATGATGAAGATGCATCACTATCTATTTGGACATATGCAACTGGAACAATGGAAATATACGTTAGTGAAGGAATTCATACCTTTGAGTGGCAATATTCTAAAGATGGTGATACTGATGGAGGATCAGATAGAGTTTACTTAGACAATATTAGATTCCCAACAATGGTTGAGGGTGACTTAGATGAACTAACAATCGATATGGATGATGACAATGATGGTGTTGAAGATGAAATGGACGGATGTCCTCTTGACGATACTGAACAAATCGATACTGATGGTGATGGTTTCTGTAATAACCAAGATTCTGATGATGACGGTGATGGTGTGTATGATTACAATGATGCAATGCCATTAGATGCAAATGAACAATATGACTTTGATGGTGATGGAATTGGTGACAATACTGACACAGATAATGATAATGATGGTTGTGAAAACGATGTTGATGACTTACCATTTGATGAATCATCTTGTGATGACTTTGACGGTGACGGTGTTGGTGATGAAGCTGATATGGATGATGATGGAGATAACGTATTAGATGCGGAAGATCCATTCCCATTCGACGGAACTGCATGGTTAGATAATGATGGCGATGGAATGCCTGATTTCAATGGACCTCCACAATTCGCTGGTGACTTCGAAGGTGGCTCAATTAGTGCCCCCTGGGATACATATGGCGATGCAGATTGGACTGTAGTTGATTCAACAACTTCACTAACTGGCGCAATTATCAACGGAACGTTTAGTGCTCAATCTGGAGATATATCTGACAGTCAAACTAGCAGCTTAGCAGTAGAATTCTCTACAATAGCTGGTGATTTGTCCTTCGAATATGTTACATCTACAGAAAATAACTGGGATTACCTAAGGTTCTATGTTGACGGAATATTGCAAGCATCATGGTCAGGATCTACTTCTGGTGTTCACGTACAATCAATAACAGCTGGTACGCATACATTTGAGTTCCAATTCTACAAAGACGGAAGTGTAAGCTCAGGTGATGATACTGTGTGGGTTGATGATTTAGTACTGCCATTAGCACAAATTGCTAATACTAACAATGATACTGATGATGACAATGACGGTACAATGGATGATTACGATTTAGATCCATTGAATCCATGTGTTGCACTAGATACAGATGGCGACGGACTTCCTGATTCAGTTGAATCTGGAATGTTTGATATGAGTGGAACTGGCGATGAAGATTACTGGGTAGATTGTGACGCATCAGGATATTATGCTGATTCGGATGATGATGGTGATGATTGGTCTGATGAGGATGAAATGATTTGTGGATCTGATTCTTTGGACAATAATTCAACGCCTGATGATTTCGACAATGATTGGCTATGTGACTTATTAGACAATGATAGTGATAACGACGGTATTGAAGATTCATTAGACTCATTCCCATATGACTCAACAGAATCTGAAGATTATGATGGTGATGGAATTGGTGACAATGCTGATTCTGACGATGATAATGATAACGTTAGCGATGTTGACGACGCTTTCCCATACGATGCTAACGAATCCGCTGACTTAGATGGAGATGGCCAAGGAGATAACGCTGACAACGATACTGATGGTGATGGCGTTCCAAATGACGTTGATTCATTCCCAACAGATGATGGTGCATCTACTGATACAGATGGTGACGGAATTGATGATGAAGCTGATACTGATGACGACGGAGACGGCGTTCCTGATGTAGTAGACTGGGCACCCTTAGATTCTGCTGAATCTGTTGACAGTGATGGAGATGGACTTGGAGATAATGCAGATACTGATGACGATAATGATTCAGTTGAAGATGGAATTGACGCATTCCCACTAGATTCATCAGAATATGCAGATTATGATGGTGATGGTGTTGGTGATAACGCTGATATCGATGATGATAATGATGGTATACCTGATGGCGTGGATCTTTTCCCTAACGACGCGACAGAATCTAGAGATTTAGATGAAGATGGCCTAGGTGATAATTCTGATTCTGATAGAGATGGTGATGGCGTAGCAAACGCTGACGATATCTTCCCAGATAACGCTGCTGAAACAGTTGATTTGGATATGGACGGAATTGGCGACAATTCTGACGTGGATGATGATGGTGATGGTGACTTAGATGAGTTCGATTCTTTCCCTACTGATTCTGCAGAATGGGATGACACTGATGCTGATGGAATTGGTAACAATGCAGATGACGATGACGATGGCGACGGAGCTCTTGATATTGTTGAGGACCGTTGTGGATCTGATAGCGAGAACGCTAACTCAGTACCATCAGATTACGATTTAGATGGCATTTGTGATGCAGAAGACAGTGAAGTCTCAAATTCAGATACTCTTGAAGAGCAAGATGAATTGGGATGGTCAAATGCTGTACCAGGATTCCCAGCAATATTCGCAGGAATAGCTCTAGTAGGCGCGGCATTAATTGGCCGTCGTAACGACGACTGATTAGTTTCAGTCGGACATAACCCCGGGCCGGATACCTTCCGGTCCCCGGCCCGGGGCTTTTTTTTCCCTAATGCTGATAAAGCATTGTTCTTCCATTGAGTTGATTATACATGCCAGGTACTTCTAGAGTTGAAATTCGCACACTTAAAATTGGACGTTATGTTGCAATCGATGATGATGCATATAAGATTCTTAGTATGTCTAAATCTAAACCCGGAAAACACGGTTCAGCCAAAGCTAGAATAGAATTAGAAGATATTTTTACGGGTCAGAAAAAATCTCACGTTGGGACTGTAACTGATAATATACAAGTCCCTATGATTGAGAAAGGATCTGCCATTATTACTCATATTCAAGGAAACGAAGTTCATGCTATGGATAATAAGTCCTATGAAACTTTAATTCTCCCATTGACAGATGAGTTTAATCTTGAAGGTGGAAAGGAAATCCAATGGATGGAAGCCATGGGCCGATACAGAATTACTAGAGACCATTAATTAATCTAATTAGTTAATTTATATTACTTTTATAGTGAACTATAAACATAGATATTAATCCCTTAACTCATAAGATGACTGATGTACCTCGCTCTGCCTATCGGCAGCCTGTTACTCCCTCTGGCCTAGAATCTATAGAGAAAGGCACACTTACATGGCTAGACGAAGATATGTACAATAATCTCAATACAGGCGTTCTTGAACAATATCTCGAGGAAAAAAATGTAAGAGAATCATTTGAAATTAGCCACTGGGATACTAAAAAAGTTTTAATCGGTATTTTAATAGGTGCAGTTTTTAGTGGTGTATCAGCATATATTGGCCTAAAGATTGGAATTACTGTAGCAGCAGGGTGGTATGTAGCCTACTTACTGGGAATGGCATACCAATGGTCCCCATCTGAAGTTAATATTGCTACTAGTGCTACAACAGGGGCGATAAATGCATCTACTGGCTTTGTGTTTACCTTTCCAGCAATATTCTTACTTGCATATTCTAATGACTATAAGGTAGGTGATGGTTACCTCATATCCTCAGTTGATACTTTGCAACTTGCCTTCATTGGCATTATTGCATCAATGTTTGCAGGATTTTTAGGTGTGATGTACTTCATTATCTTCAGACGAGTCTGGTTAGTAGAAGATCCTCTTCCTATGCCTGGTTTTGAAGCCACATTAAAGATGCTAGATATCGCATCTGATGTTAGTAGTGGGGCTGCTGATACCGCTAGAGACTCATTAAAGACAGTTGGATTATGGACTGGCATAAGCATGGCAATAATGTTTATCATTGATTACCCTTTAATATGGAAAAGGAAAATTGCAAGTTTACCTGGAAGTATAGCAGATTGGGCATCATCTAAACTTTCAGGTAATGATTGGGGATTGGCTTCAGTCTACACCGAGAGATGGATACATCAGCCAACTAAATTGCAAGATGGAGAATCGCCCTATGGAGGTCCAGGGCTAACTCCTTATTCTTCTAATAATCCATTTTCTTATACTTTTTTAGGATTAGAACTAAGCCCCACTTTATTAGCATTAGGCTGGTTTATGAAATTTAGAGTAGCATTTTTAGTTACACTGGGTTCTTTAATTGCTTGGTTCTATATTGTCCCCTTAGTGGTACTTTTAGATGTTCCAGTATATGATTTTGAACAACAAAGATATTTTAGAATCACTGAATATGGTGATGTCTTAAATCCGCCAGTATATCCATTTGTACAGTGGATGGCATTTAAATCAATAGTTAGGACAATAGCAATCGGTGCAATACTTGGTGGTGGATTACTTGGATTACTCAAAATGGCTCCTACATTTGTTTCAATATTTGGTGACATTATTAGGGCTTTTACGGGTGAGAAAGGTGATGAATTCATAGAATCCAAGGGTTGGTATGAATGGCCTCTAAATCATATTCCAATTTTTATGATTATAGCTTCTATTGCAATGATAATAATATTTGTAATAGGTGGATTTCCGTTTTTACCATCTTTATTATTTTCAATAGTACTTCTTTCAACAACCTTCCTTTTGGGTGCGATAGCAGTCAGAGTCATGGGTGAAACTGGTATAGAACCAGTTTCCGGTACTTCTTTTATTGTACTTTTGATGCTTCTATTAGTATTCTTAAATTTCCCAGTTGGGCTATCTAAAGAAGAATCTATACTGATGGCATTAGTTGGTACAACTGTTTTCGGTTCTGCAATATCTATGTCTGGTACTGTTGTAGGTGATTACAAAAATAGCCTATATATCGGAAATAGGCCATACCACATATCAAAAGGTAATATTCTTGGCGTTATACCAGGGGCAATATTAGGTGCAGGAGTTGCAATTTTTCTTTCTAAATTATTAGCTGAAGGTGCAATCGATCTACAAGCCCCTCAGGCTAATGCATTCGCCTCATTTACTATAATTCTCGCCGAGGGTGAAGGAGACTGGATTGCCCTAGGCTTGGGTTTCGCTTTGGGGGGTTTTGTAGAATGGGCGACTGGAATGGGAACGTCCTTCGGTTTGGGGATGTATCTCCCAACACCAATTACATTTCCTATGTTGGCAGGTGGTGCTGCTCGCGATTGGTGGGAAAAGAGAAGATTACAACCAAAAGTAGAGGCCATCAGATTAGAGAAAGGACCTGAAGAAGCTGAGAAAAGTAGAGCATTATTACTTTTATTTACATTCATGATAGCCGCCGGAGCCATGACGGGAGAAGCATTCCATGGCGTAGAATCAGCAATTCTTGCTGTTGCAGATGAAATTGAGGTAGAACAAAATTATGAGTTTGCCACATGGGCCGATGAAACATACTTAGATGAAATGCTTAGTATTGAAAGTAATGATTTTGAATCAGTTATTAATTATGCCGAAGAAAGAAATTGTTTATATGAAGAAAGAATTAGAGGATTATCAGGATTGTCAGGGTGTCCAGATACTGATTCTGGTTTGATAATAGATAATGCACCATGTAGAGTAATATCCTCTGAATCTGTTATATGTAATGAATCACTTGGAATTAAGTCTTGGTGGCCACAAGCTAGATTTGCGGTTTTTTTAGCTGTTAACACTTCTTTAATTGTTGTAATATATCTGTTGTTCAAGTCAGCCGGCATTATAGGTGGCAATAATGACGTAGAGACATTACAAGACCAAGAAATAATGGAAGCCGAATTGGCGGATTGAAGATGAGTGATAAAAATAATACCATAATGGCATGGTCAATACTCATTATTGCATTATTCGCTGTTTCTTCTGCCGGAACTATTTTACAATCAATGAGCGAGATACCTCCATTTCTCCGTGCTTCATGGAGAATGCAAGGCACTTCATTAATATTATTGCCATTTTTTATATTCCAATATATAAAAATTAATGATTTATCAATTAATAAAAATGATATACAATTGTTATTTTTATCTAGTATTTTTTTAGCCCTTCATTTTGGCCTTTGGATATGGTCCTTAGATAACACTAGTTTAGTACACAGCTTATTGTTCGTTACTATGCATCCAATAATAGTAGTGGCATTAATGCCAATTCTAGGTTCCTCGGCCAATAAAGGACATATATTTGGTGCCACTTTAGGCGTTTTAGGGGCGATGATTACATTAGCAGATGTAAATAAAATAGGTGATGTATCTCTTATGGGAGATATTGCAGCCTTTGGTGGCGCATTAACAGTAGTAGGATATATTTTCATAGGTCGCCACTTAAGATATGAAAAAAATATGCCAGTATTTATTTATGCATTTCCCGTAACACTTGGTGCTGGAATCTGGTTATGTATTGCTACAATTTTCTTTGAATCTACTTCTTTTGAAACTTCTATACCTGAATTGAATGTTTTTGGTTGGTTCGATTCAATATGGTTAATATGGATAGCCTATTTATCTCTGGGTCCAGGATTAATGGGACATACCGGCATTAATACAATTTTAAAGTGGCTTCCACCAATTATGGTTTCTAGTGTTTTATTATTGGAACCTGTTATTGGTGCTTTCATAGGATGGTTATTTACAGGAGAATTAATTCTCGGAATGTGGACATTAATCGGAGGTCCGTTGATGATAATTGGAGTTTTAATAATTACCTTGGAAGAAAAAACATCATCAACTGATGATTTTTGAATCAATGATGTGATGTACTATTGTTATGCAAGAATGCCCTTGTAACCAAGTATCACCTAATTTGATTTTTTTAAATTTAGATAGTATTGAGATCTCATTTATGGTAAATGGCGAATCATCGGAAAGAATAAATCCCATTGTTTGATTACTTAAATTCAAATTATTATAGTTTAAATTAGGTCCATCGATATCTAATATTGAAATATTTACATCATCACGTTCCCACTCTAATAAGGTTTCTAAAATGCCACCAGATGAATGAAAAACACCAGTACTTACCTCTTCCCAATGACCAATTGGAGGTAATCTTAATTTCAATATAGATTTGATATGTCCTGCTATAGATCTCTCATCTGACCTAACTCCTGTTACTGTGGCGCCATCAAACATAACTCTTCTAGAACGATCATTTCCGCCCATTAGATGTAAAACTATTTGTGAATTTTTTCTTATACCATGCGAAATAAATAATGCCGCATTAATTGCCCTTACTAATACATCCATTCTACCGGATAGTCCTGTTAAATCATTTAAAGATAAATTTCCGGAACTAGGAGCTTTATGCCCAATTATGGCAAATTTCCTTTTCACCCAATCACATTCCGATGTTGTCATCTAAATCCATCATTGATTGCATTTGCCTTCTAAATTTTCTATTGCCTTTCATTCCACGCATCATTTTCTTACTTTTATTCCAATGCCCTAATAAATCTTTAACGGCCTTTTCTTCTACTCCGGACCCTCTCGCAATTCTTCTTATTCGACTTGATTTTAACAACATTGGCTCATCTTTCTCTTCTTGCGTCATTGAATCCATTATTACTCTGTACTGGTCCAAATTATTCTGCATTTGTTGTTTTTGGCCCCTACTCATATTATTCATGCCACCAAACATACTATCCGGCAGATGAGATAATAATTTATCCATTGTACCTATTTTACTTGTCATCTCCATTTGAGCATACATGTCAGTTAACGTAAATCTTCCAGACATTAGGCGTTGAGTCAATCTCATTGCCTCCTGCTCATCCATGTCTTCAGGGGCCAAATCTATAAGTCCCTTTATATCGCCCATACCCAATAATCTAGAAATAAATCTATCTGACTCAAATTTTTCTAAATCATTAATTCTTTCTCCTTCACCTACAAATACAATGGGTGCTCCTGTGGTTGCAACTGCACTCAACGCACCTCCTCCTCGAGCAGTACCATCCAATTTGGTAATTATTGTACCAGTAACTCCAACGAGATCATGGAAAGTTTGAGCGACTGGGCCAGCAGCCTGACCAACTTGAGCATCAATTACCAAAAATCTTTCTGTAGCGTTTGCAATATTTGCAATATCTATTAATTCCTGTTTTAAATCACCATCTAAACTATCTCTTCCCGCTGTATCAATTATTACTACATCAGCAGAACTAAATTTTTTCAAACCATTTCTAACGATTATCTTTGCATCATCCTCATCGGGTTCACCATAAACTTTCACATTAGTGCCTTCTAGTAATTGCGTTAATTGTTGAAATGCACCAGGACGATGAACATCTGCTTCTATGACTGCCACTTTGACTCCATGTTTCCTTCTCCACCAATCTGCAATTTTAGCTGTAGTTGTAGTTTTTCCTTGGCCATAAAGTCCTACCATTAGTACTGTTTCATTTCTAGGTCTTATGTCTCTGGGGGCCCCTAGTATTCTTACTAATTCTGTATAAACCATATTCATGGCATGAGTTTCTAACTTAATACCTGGAAGAGGATCCTCTTCCATCATGCGCCTTTCTATTCTTTCAGTTAATTCCTTAGTCTGCCTAACATTAAAATCTGCTTCTAACAAAGCACGCCTTAATTGTTTACTTAATTCCTTGATAGTCTCTTCATCAACAACTCTCTTACCCTTCAATAGACTCATTGAACCAATGATTCTTTGTTTCAGACCTTCGAGTGCCACGTGCTTCCGTCCTTATTATGTGGTTTTAACGTTATTAGACCCGTGTGACTCAAATGTGGTATGCTATGGCCAATCATGGCTATCGAGGCGGTCCCGATATCACAACAACAAATTGCCTTTGCAATTGGTTTACTGGGTATATATGTCGGATGGCGAGGAATAATATCTAAGATGACTGGATTTTACGATATAGCAAATGCATCTAAAAATTTATTGTATGGTATCGTAGTTGGTATGCTATTTGCAGTAATAATTGATAATTATATTTTGTTTGGCATTGTGAACTTGTCGGTCAATATGTTAACTTTGACATTTTTATCTATATTAATCGGTATTTCAGAATCATCATTTGTATTGTTCATATTAGGTCGGCCAAGAGTCGTTGCTCTAAGGGCATCACCTCCTAATGGATGGGCGCTAGGATTGGGAATGGGTGCAATGCACTCCAGTGTCTTAATAGTCCGATTATTTGATGAAGGTTTGACATCAATATCAAATTTTTCAGGTTTTAATATTTATTCAATTATAATTGGTATGTGCATATCTATGTCGGCATGTTTTGGACATGCTTTGATTAATGCATGGCAGGGATATAATATATTGAATAATAACCGATTAAAGCCATTATTAATCGGCTCGTTAATTAGGGCTACATTAATAATCTCCTTAGTTCTATGTCTATTTCTGCCAATTATTATGATTGCGATCATTCCAATTATAATTTTATCATGGTCTCCTGCCCAAAAAATATGGGTCCCATCAGGTATGACGCCTTCTGCTAAACAAGCATTCAAAAGAACACTAAGGCAATCTCTAAAACACGAATTAGCATCAAATCATAGGATAAAAGGGAATTCTTTAGACTCGGAAGAATAATTGTATGCGCTTAATCAAACTTTTATCATAGGGTATTATATCTATTTGGCTTAACCATTGAAACAATATGCGTGTCATTATCGCAGGTGCGGGCCAAGTTGGCCGTGGAATAGCCTCTGCATTGCGTGGCGAAAAACGCAGTGTAGCCATCATTGACCCCAATCCAGAAGCAATACGTGCATCCCAATCATTGGATTGTCTTGTAGTAAATGGTAGCGCATTATCTCGTGATTCACTACTGAGGGCCGGAATCAGCGATGCGGAAATAATTGTCATGGCAACTGATAATGATGAGCTTAATTTACTGGCATGCTCCTTTGCAAAAAAGGTATACAGCGAGCAGGTAGGTGATCGTATAGCATCCGGACTTATAGCTATAGCAAGAATTAGAAATACTAATTTAGTGGACGAAATAAAAGGTGCGGCCCCTCTAGAAAATTGGTCAAGAACTGATCATGCAGTTTGCGCTTCAGAAGAAATTGTAGAACATCTTGTATCAGGACTTCTTGCACCTTCATTAAATGATATTGTACCATTAGGTGACAGCACATGGATTTCAATTTCAGAAGTAAAACCTAATTCACCATTAATTGGTTCAACAACGGCAGAACCATCACAGGCAAAAGATGATATTACAGATTTTATGCCTCCAATCTATGCTATCAAAAGCAAAGGTGAAAAAGAGATATTATCTTCAGGATTTGAAATTATTAGGGAAGGAGATATCCTAGTTTTTGTAACAAATTCTACCTCAAAGTTTGCATTAATTACTAGGGCTCTTGGGGAACTTGATTCAGAATTACCTGAATTTCCTACTGTAGCTATTTTCGGGGCAACGCACCTTGGTAGCAAAATAGCGCGTCATTATCTTTCCCAAGGCTCTAATGTTGTAATTATTGAACCAGATTTAGACACTGCAAATGAAATTGTCGGGTCTGAAATTGGTATTAATAAGAGACTTGATGTAATACACGGTGATCCCCAGGATGAAGAATTGCTTAGGGAATTGGCTATCGACGAACAAGACATTGCTATTGCTACTTTAGATGATGATAATCTAAATATTTCTATATCGATGAGGGCCAAGGACAAAGGAGTGCCGCGTACAGGATTATTGTTGAAGGACAGAGCATTAGTAGAAGCAGTCAAAAGAATTGGATTGACTAGGCCAATTAGTTCGAGACAGGTAGCAATATCTGCAATTTTAAAATCCATACATAAGAATTACCCGGGATCTTATCAAAATATACCATCATTACCTTCAATAGTTTCCTTGTCAACGAAAATTCATTCCGAACATGTACTTCTAAATTCTTCTATATCGGATGCAGAGAAAAACCTAGATGTTAGAGTAGTAATGATTCATAGAATTGATACCGATGGAAACAGAGACGTCAGATACCCAATTTCTATCGAGTCTATAGAAATTGGAGATAGAGTTTACTTCCTAACCATAAAGGATAATCTAAGAAAAGTTGAAAAATCTTTAGGGAATTAAAATGCGTTGGGATGTAGTAGGTCTTGTTCTTGGTTGGACAATCCGATTAGCAGCATTGCCATTATCGGTAGTTACGATATTCAGTATTTATGATGACGGAATTGGTTATGCTTCAAGAACCTATTTTATACCACTAATTATTGCCGGAATCATTGGTCAATTTTTAGTTTCTTTATCTAATGGTTATGAAACTTCTTCAAGAGTGAGAGATCGTGAAGCATTTGCCTCAGTTGCATTAGGCTGGATTCCTGTTGTAATAATTGGGGCATTACCATATTGGTTTGGAGGGATGTTCAATGGCCCATTTGAACTAATTGAAGGAAATGCAAATTTTATCCAAGTTTTGGAAGGTATATTATTTTCTTGGTTTGAATCAATGTCAGGATTTACTACTACTGGAGCTACAGTAATAGACCCAATCACTAGTCCAATATGTCAAGATATTATTTCAATGTCACAATCTCAGATTGATTGTATTGGAAGCCAACATCGTAGTCTTTTACTATGGCGTTCCCTTACTCAATGGTTTGGAGGAATGGGAGTAATTATGCTCGGTTTGTTGATACTATCGAGAGCTTTAGGAGGAGGGATGTCATTTGCAAGGGCTGAATTAACTGGGCCATCTCTATCAAGACTCGGGCCAAGTCTACAATGGACAGCACAACGTCTTTGGACAATTTACATAATTCTCACTTTAACAGAAATGATAATGTTATTTACAATTGGTAAAATGAGTGTTTTTGATTCTATAAATTATTCACTAACAACATTGCCAACAGGGGGATTTGGAACTTCAGATTTAGGAGTTATGGCATTTGATTCCGTACGAATAGAATTTATTTTAACAATATTTATGATATTGGCTGGAATAAACTTTAGTTTGTACCATATGATGATTATTGGAGAATATAGTGACGTTCTCAAGGATGAAGAGTTACGTACATATTTACTAATATTTGTTCTTGCTTGGGTTGGAATGACTCTGAATTTAGTATTAATAGGAGTAAATGATGAATCAAATACCTACGAAGCGTTCAGGCATTCTATGTTCCAAGCAGCTTCAATTGGCACCAGTACAGGATTTGCGAGCTCCGACTTTGCAAATTGGCCCGTATTTTCCCTATTTGTTTTATTATTATTGATGATAGTTGGTGCATCTGCAGGTTCTACGGGAGGAGGGGTTAAAGTAATGAGGATGAGAGTAGCTTTCGAATTGGTAAGAAGGGAAATTCAAAAAATAATTCAACCAAGAAAAATTATAGCCATACGTCTGAATGATGAAACTATTGATGATAGTAGGATATGGATTGTACTCGGAATGCTTAGTTCTTGGATGGTTTTGGCAATGTCTTCAATATTAGTAATTTCAATGTTAGAAGGAGATATGGACATGGAAACTGTTTTGTCAGTTGTATTTTCATCATTAGGAAATACGGGGCCAGCTCTTGGATCCTACGGACCTACTGAAACATGGGCTAGCATGGGCTCTCCTACTCTGATGATAACTTCATTATTGATGTGGCTTGGAAGGTTAGAATTGCTCACAGTATTGGTATTGTTGCATCCTAGAACTTGGACTTCAGATTAACTAAATGAATCCAATGTAAACTGATTATCAATGATATCATTTTCACTTTTATCTATTTTAACTTCTTCTTCGATCTTTTGTATTGAAATTTCTTTATCTTCAAATAATTTCAATATTCTATCCGCTTCTTTACTTCCCTTCTTGATGCCGTGGAGAGATAAATGATCATCTCCGGTGAATCCCATTCTATTTGTTATTGTCAAATCATTAACATCACTTCCTAATAATGGGTCATGAATGGCTATTAGAATCGGCCATAAATCTTCTCTAACTGAAGAATTACTAGATTTTAAATCGTTTGCTAATCTATCTATTAGCGTACTATCTCTCCAATCACCACTACCTCTTCTTAAAAAATTTGGATATCCTAAAAAAATCCTTGCATTAGGATTTTTAGAAAATGGAATAATTGCCGCTTGGGCAGGAATATTTGATCCCCAATACCAAGATCTGTATGCTCTATTAGTATACTTAGTAGCCAATGCACGATCTGCAAGGCACATTGCGTTACTTACCTTAACTAATTCATCTTTAGGAAACACTATTTGATTATTCCAAGTAAACCAAGCCAACATATCATCAGGATCCTTATCTGAATTTGTCATAATTTCAGTAGCAGTTCTGCTATTTCTACTTCTATAAATAGATTCTAAAGATTTGAAAATATCAATTTGAATATCTCTCTCAGCAATACTCGATAAATCAATTATATTGCCACGATTGATGTGGCCTGTACTCACAATCGATATTGACTGTAAATCAGAAATTAAGGATCTCAGATCTCCTTTATTGTTATCAATTAATAGTTCCATTGCTCCTGGATCTATGCTCATTCCCTCAGCATCCATTACTCTTCTAGCTATCTTCCTAAGATGTGGCTTACCAACTCTCTTGAATGCAATTTGTTCTGATAATCTAAGAACCCTATCTCTATTAGACCTCCAATTACTACTCCCCCATAACCTCATTGGTTCATTACAAGTCATTATTATTGGTTGACGACTTATTGATAATAAATTTAACAACTCAGCCTTTCCTCCTCTATCTCCTTTTATTTTATTTGGCTCATCCTCAAAACTAATACTTTTATTTATTTTATTATCATCTATTTTCCCGAATCCTCCACTTAGATGATCAACTTCGTCTAATAAAATTAAAGTTTTTACATTTGAGACTTTATCCTCATTAAAATTATCTAACGATATGTGTTGAGAACTTCTGGTTGCTGTACTTCTAATTGCTGCTGCATTTCTCTCTGCAGATGCATTCAATTCTATTATTGACCAACCTTTTTCATTTGCTGCAGCCTTAGCTAGAGTAGTTTTTCCAACTCCAGGTGGGCCCGATAATAATATACCTCTTTTTTTTGGAATTAAATCTTGATCCCATTTATCCAACCATGATCTAATTTTATTTAATTGGGCCTCATTTCCTTCCATGCTCGCAATGGTCTTTGGGCGGTACTTTTCCGTCCAATCACTTACCTCGGGCGCACTAGTCACACTATTCCCTTCAATCGAAGCCTCATCAAGATTGGCCTATTTATACAAGTTTTCGATAGTTTTATCTCTTAAATTTATTAATAATTCATCTATCTCTACTCTTATTTGAACTTGATCGTCCCTTCTTCTTATGGTTACAGTATTATCTTCTAATGAGGTATGGTCTACTGTTACTGCCCATGGAATTCCTATTTCATCTGCTCTCGCATACCTTCTTCCTATCGATTTACTCGTATCCATTTCTACTTTAATTCCATTTAAATGATTACAGCTTTTTGTCAATTCGAACGCTATTTCGCCCATTCCATCCTTTTCAAATAGTGGCAATATTATTGCATCTATTGGGCAAACCACATCATTCAACTTCAATACTGAGTAATTTTCTCCTTCCTTTTGGGTTTCTTCATAAGAATGATCTAACAAATGCCAAATAATTCTATCTATTCCAAAAGCAGGTTCAATTATATGCGGTATAAACCATTCGCCAGAAATATTGTTCTCAATTTGATTAATTTCGAACATATCCTTACTTATCTCAACTTTATCTCCATTTGATAATTCTAAGGCTACTAATTCATTAATTTCTCTAATATCATATTCTTTTAATGCATTAATTACCATTCCTGCTCGTCCCTTAAATATCGGCCCTATTACAGAAGTTTTCGGAGAAATTAATTTTTTACTTTCTATCTGAGGTTCATCAAATGATCTCCAGGCTCTCAATGAATTTGTTCCTGAATAATTTTCATGGGACTGTAAGTCATGACATGTTCTATTTGCAATTCCTACACATTCAATCCACCCATATTCTCCGTGAATTTCACAATCCCAACAATCTGAGGCATAATGTGCCATTTCTGTACTGGTGTGTTGCCGAAATCTAATTTTGTTTGCAGTAAGGCCCAAATCTATTAGAAATTTCCATGTTTCTTGTAAAATAAATGCAACGGTCGAATGTCTAATAATTCCTTTTTCTAAAGCATCACTAAATGATATCTCATATTTAGTATCGAAATCTGTATCTGGATCAGGTATCATACAAATTTTCTCAACATATTTTGATAAATCATCCTCAGGTGGATTCTGTGGATCTATGAAATATTCTAACTCTGCCATGTTAAATTCCCTAAGGCGTATCATCCCTTGTCTAGGACTTATTTCATTCCTATATCCCTTACCAGTTTGAATTGCGCCAAATGGTAACTTTTGCCGAAAATGGCGATATAATGATGGGAAAAGCATGAACATGCCTTGTGCAGTTTCGGGCCTCATGTACGCCGTCCGCTGGTCTTTCATTGCACCTATTCCAGTTTTAAACATCAAATTCATTGGTTTTGATTCATCCCATTGTAACTCATTGCAATTAGGGCAATTTATTGAATTATCATTGATTATTTTATCCATTTCTAATGCCATTATTGATTCGCTATTTTCATGTATGTGCTCTATTAAATGGTCAGCTCTAAAAGCATTATTGCAACTACGACACTCTATCATTAAATCATTAAATTCACCAACATGCCCACTTGCAATTAAAACAGATTCAGGAGTTATTGTCGGAGAGTCAACTTCTACTACATTCCCCATCTTCATCCAATGATTGATCCAACTATTGATGACTTTCCGTTTTATTCTAGCCCCAACTGGCCCATAATCAATAAGTCCTGAAACTCCGCCATATATTTCAAAAGAAGGAAGAATAACTCCTCTTCTTCTTAAGATTGATGTCAATCTTTCTAGACGCTGCCCTTCGCTCATGTTACAATCAACTGTCTCCTGCCGGAGTCTTTCAAACCATCGTAAAAAAGTTAAAAATATCCACATTATCATTATGTGAATAGATACTTATATTTCCTGTTTCATTATACATTCAGCTAAATGAAGAGAAGCATTCAATTACTGTTACAATTCCCTAAAGCCCGTAAGGTGACAATAAAAATGCCATCAATAGAATACGTAGACGAGAAAATGGAGACCGAAGAACTCCTAGGTCGTTTATGCCCACCAGTTAGAAATTGGTTTGTAGATAAATTTCCTGATTTCACAGACCCTCAAAAAACTGCTATCCCTCGGATTTTAAATGGTGACCATTTACTACTTTGTTCTCCTACTGGTTCTGGTAAAACTTTAACTGCATTTTTGTCTATTATTGATGATTTAATACGTAGATCATTAGATGGATCATTAAAAAATAATGTCCAATGTGTATACATCTCTCCGATTAAAGCTTTAGCAAATGATATTCAAAAGAATTTAATCGGCCCACTCACAGAAATTAAAGAAAACTATATGCCCAAAAGAGGAAAAGACATCAAAGTTGGCCTCAGAACAGGAGATACTCCTCAAAAAGAAAGAGAGAGGATGTTAAAACACCCACCACACATTTTAATCACTACTCCTGAATCTCTTGCATTAGCTTTAGCATCTAAAAGATTTCGACCGATACTTAATGATATGAAATGGATGATAATAGATGAAATGCATTCTCTTGTCCCTTCAAAAAGGGGTACTCACTTATCTCTTAGTTTAGCACTTATGGATTCAGTCATAGAATCAGATGTTCAAAGGATAGGAATCAGTGCTACTATGGAGCCATTAGAGGCGGTTGCAGAGTTTTTAGTTGCAAGTGATTCTAGGGAAAGTAATTCAGAACCTCAGAAAATTTCAATTGTCAAAATTTCTGGATCAAGAGATTTAGATTTAGATATAATTTTGCCCACACCACGATTTTCATCTATTCCTGTAAAAGAAATATTAGATCGAAATGTTGAAGTAATTAAACAACTAGTTGAAGCCCATAATACAACTCTTGTATTTGTAAATACTAGAAATATGACTGAAACTGTAGTTCAGAAATTAAAAGTTGTTGGATTAAAGGGAGTCGAGGGCCATCATGGTTCTATGGATAAAAATATTAGATTAGATGTAGAACAAAAATTAAAACACGGCCTGCTTAGATGTGTAGTTTCCTCATCAAGTCTGGAAATGGGTATTGATATAGGATCAGTTGATTTCGTTATTCAAGTAGGCTCTCCAGGTTCAATAGCAACTGCATTACAACGAATTGGCCGTGCAGGGCATCAAGTCGGAGGTTTACCACGTGCAAGATTTTTGCCTAGTTCCCCTCATGATTTACTGGAGCTAGTGGCACTTCAAACTGGAATCCTTAGGGGCAATATGGATTTGTTAAAATTTCCAGAGAATTCACTTGATGTTTTGGCTCAATTTATGATCGGTCTGACTATCATCAGAGAATGGGATATCGATGAAGGGTACGATCTAGTGAAAACTTCATGGCCATATAGAAATCTACCCTATGATGATTACATCGAAGTGCTAGATCTTTTAGAAGAAGAGAGACGTATATGGGTTGACTGGGAAGAAAATCGCTTCGGTAAAAGAGGCTATGCTCAAATGATATATTATACCAATATAGGAACCATAGCCCCTGATAATAACTATATGGTATTGACCGGAGATGGCACTTTAGTAGGACAATTATCTTCTTCTTTCGTATCGAGTTTAAGGGGAGGAGATGTTTTCTTACTTGGTGGCTCTACCTATAGAGTAGCAAGTATCAGAGGTTCGAGAGTAAATGTTACTTCTGCTACTGGATATCGTCCTACGATACCATCTTGGACAGGGGAAACTGCCAGCAGGACTCATGAATTAAGTCAAGAAGTTTTAGATTTATTAAATATCATCTCTGTCCAATCTAGATTAGGATTAGATAACAAAATATTTTTTAGAGAAGCTTTAGGATTAAATAAGCCAGTTGCCAATGCAATTTCTCAGTTTTTAGATGAGCATGGCGCGACAACTTTTCAAGTTCCATCTAGTGATAGGATATTAGTTGAGCAAGTAGAGGCCCCGTTACCAACTTACGTTATCACAACTTGCAGAGGACGGGGATTCAATCTAGCTTTAGGATATTTATTTGCAGGAATAGCTGCAAAAGATGATATAACAATTCATGAATTATCATTTGACGAAAATGGTTTCATGATAAAACTAAGTCATGAGGTTGAAATTGCAATCATACCATCTATATTTAGAAGTGATAATAGCGACGAAATTCTACAAAGATATCTTATGGATTCACAACTCTTTGCAAAGAGGTTTCGCGAAATTTCGTCAAGGAGCATGTTGAATCCTCGCCGCATAGGGGCTGATGAAGTAAGTCCTAAACAATTTTTACAAAAGGCTGATCAAATATTACACAAACATCGCCAAATGGAGGATTCAGTATTAGTTAGGGAGGCCATGAACGAAATTTTAAATTCAGATTTGGACATGAAACAACTAAGGAAATTCATATCTAGAATGGACAGCGAAGATGTTAGAATTGTACACCGTAGAGTGAAAATGCCATCTCCTTTGGGAATGACACTCTTTATGTCTTCATTCGAAGATTTATTATCATTGAGAACTCGTGCATATTTAATCAAAGACGTTGATCCAGAAATTCTACGCAGGCTTCTAGGTGCCCGCTCTTTAGCTACAGATTTGGATAAAGGTAAATTAGATGATTATTATCAATCAAAAGTTGCGAAACCATCTGACCCAGCTAGTCTATTACGGCTTATGGATATGGGTGGTGGGCTAGAAAAAACACTAACTAATCCATTATATAGTAATAAATTAAAAGATATAAAGACTGAAACCATTAGGAGTTGGGTTCATGAACTTGCAGAGAGGGGTTTGATTACTAAAATTAGATCTACTGGGCATGATAAAATAGACAATAAATGGTTTTCTATGAGGATGGCAGAAGTTCATGGCACTCTCGGATGTTTGGCAGTTGCAGGGGCCGCAGACATGGAAGATCTTAGATCACTTTACACGGGTGGTTTAAATTATGAACTCGCGAATGAATTTACCAATGGGCAACCTTCAAGATGGAAAAAATCCTTTCTTTCAGACCCCATGGACTGTTTAAGATTGAAATTATTAGATATGCTAGGGTCAGAAGGTCCTCAAACTGCTAAAGAATTAAGTTCAAGATTGCCCTTCCCATTTGCACAAGTTGAATCTATTTTACAGGAATTAGAAATAAGAAATCTTGTTTCAATAGGATTTTTCACTCAAACCAATGATGGAGAATTCATACTTAGAGTAGATGAATATAGGATAACAGGAGGCCAAGTAGATGTAGTTGATTACAGGACCTTACAAACTCTGTTGTTACAGAAATCTTTCACATTATATGATGAGCCAAAAGATGCTATTAGATCATTAACAATGGTTCAAAGGCGGGATGAACTTTTACATAGGGTTAAAAATTATAGATTTAGAGATTGGAAGGATATTAAACACGACTCAGATGTATATAATGGCAGATTACTTCATAATCGGGTCGGATACACTATGGAAGATCAGATACCAATTTTTCTTGGCCTTAGGGGCGAACCTTGGATAGGGCAATTGGAGCAAGAACTTCTGGATAAAATTCCGGCCTATGGAATAAGTAGGACAGATTTGTTAGCAGATTATCCTAAGGGTAAAGATAGTTTCCATATTCAAAGAACTATAAAAAGTGCATTGGGTAATCTAGAAAGGCAATTGCTTGTTGCAAAACAATACGTAGCAATACCAAATAGAAAACGTTCGCTGGCTATTTTTAGAAAATTACATGGAGTTGTAAAGCCGTTACCATTCGAAGAAGCTTTAGATCAATTAATTAGCCACATAGGCCCAGTTAGGTTACATACACTAAGATTTTTTGTTAGTCAACCAGTTGAAGAATTAGCAGAAGCACTAAGGAATTTAGAAAATTCTAAAAAAATTATCAGAGTTGTCGCTCTTCAACCTGATCCAACAGATTATTATTCTTCATTAGAAGATGCAGAAGTTCTACTATCACCTTTAGCTGAAGATAGAACTATGAGAATTCTAGCACAATCTGATCCTTTTTGCAGTCGTTTTATTCAAGAAATTAGAATGATGCTTAAACAAGGATGGTATCATCCAGTACTAAAAGGAGTAGATCCAATTGGTAGAATTTTAATGTTCGTTGTCAATGATTATTTAGAAATTAAAGATATAAATATCCCGCACTCTTATCTTGATGAATTTAAAGATACATTTTCAGAATTATTGGAAAATTATAGGGACCGACTCGTTGATGTATCAGTAATTCATGCATTCAATGGAATACCTGTTCATGACTGTGATGATAATATTCAAGATTTACTATCCGATTTAGGTTTTACAACAATGGGTGATGGAGAACGATATATTAGAGGTGGAGTTGTTGAGCCAAGAAAAAGAAAAGAAGTTAATAGACTCCTTTTCCATCACCACGCATTACATCAAAAAAGTAGATGGGAAAATGAGACTATGGCACTTGAACATATAAATGAATTAAGAGATGACTTTTCTCTAAGGGGAAGGTGTGAAATGTTCCGTGTGGATTTGAAATCTATGGCTGCTGCACATCAATTACATCAGGGAACTAATTTACGTGGCCATTTAGTTTGGGCAAGATTAGCTCATTTTAGGCGATTATTATCAATACGTAATATATCACCAGAAGATGAGGATATGGATATTCTCCAATTCTTTACAGAACATCATGATCCAGATCTTTTTATGGAGAGGAATGCTATGAAAAGATCTGAGTTTAGAAAATTAATTTCTCCCCTAGTGCGTAGTGGCTTTTTAATCCAAGATTATAGGGGAGGATTCAAGACAGTAATTTCATCGATAAAAACAGATTTATGGGAAATTAAAAGAGATTACTTGAGAGAATTAGTCCAGAACTATCCTGTAATTACTCTAAAGCAAGTAGAAAGATTAGCCGGTTCTCCGTTTTCTGCTGAAGAAATCAGCGATGTAATGCGAGAATTCGAAGATGATGGCACTCTAATAAAAGGATTCTTAGTGGATGATTTACAAGATATTTGTTGGGGTAGGCAAGATATGTTAGAAGGATTAGGCGGGATATTGCGAACTCGTGATCTCGTCATACCGCCATCAGATCCTTTAAATCATTATTTTGGAAGTGTTTTGAGAGAAAGGTTTGGATTTGGATCTGCTTATATTGTATTCCATAATGAAGAGCCAATAGCTGCATTCAAAGCTAATACTCGTGATGGTAAAATAGAAATTACTGACTTTGTAGGGGACTCAAATCTAGAAAAAGAAGCGGTTAGAGTAATGAAAGAATTCGCATGGGAGCATGATATGCCACTTTCTGGAAAGTTATTTGAAAGAATCAGATCTCGTTCATGAAATTTTTTTCATTGTAATAATTTTAAATACAGGATCTAATATTTTTAATATATTTTTATGCAGTTCCGGCAAAAGGTCAAATAATACAGTAGCCATTAAAAACATAGCAAATAAGCTGATTAATTTAGCAGCATAACTATGAGTGAAATCAAACATATTAATGCCTATCAAAGACCAACTAGGATATGTTTCTGTCAACCACACTATTCCTACATTTCTAAACACGTTAAGAATAAATATTGTTGGTATTGTTATTATCAATGCTCGAATTCTTCTGTTCCATGATACGGAGTTTAATGCTACTATTGCACCAACAAATACTATCATCGATTGTAATGCGGAGCATGCTAGTATGAAAATTATACTAATCGGTGAACCATCTGCATTTTCCATAGGTACATAAAAACCAGCTTCACCTAATGGTTCTGTCAATATCCATTTATTACCACCCCATTCCGAAACTAGTTTATCTCCTCCCGTATATGTATCAACTCTCATTGGAGCAGCTTGAAAATTTCCTAATCCAACATATTCTAGTATTACCTCAGTACTTAATGCAGTAATATGGACAAAAGCCATATTGAATACTGGGATGCTATAAACCAAATAATATGGAATCATAGACCAAACAACACACCCTTTTAGCCATGTTAGTGATTCAGATAATTTGCCTTCCAACTTCACTTCCCAAAAAGCAACAACAATTCCTAAAGGTAAAGCCGCAGATGTCATCAATACTAATAGGGGATCTGAAATTTCAACATAATGTGTCGAATATAGATAGAAAAATAGGCCAACTAGAATCCACCCTATTGGTGTAAATTTTGTCATAGATTTTATTCCTTTACTATGAAAATCTATAGCCAAAAGAAAAACTCCTAATGCCCCTATTAATAATTGAGTCGTGACATCTGGTATCCCAAAAGATGATGATATTGAATAGATAACAAGTCCCACTGGTTCCTCCATAACCCCTTTCAAGTCATCAATCCGTAAATAGGATGCCCTCTTCCGATAACTCGGAGAGGCCAATGTCGTTCGATTTTGAAGATTTCACTAAATCCTATATTTCTAATTTGATTAGTACCCTAAAAGGCATATCTCAACATGAATTAAAACAATTATGGATTGTAATTGAGGACGCTAGAAACAATGGCAAAACTATACATTTAATTGGCAATGGAGGCAGTGCTGGTACACCCTCTCATAGTGCAGGAGACTGGTCTAAAGAACTTGAACTAAAGACAATATCACATATGGATAATGTTTCTTCTTTAACTGCGTGGGCCAATGATACTGATTACAATAATATTTTTGTTGGTCAATTATCCACATTTTTACAACAGGGAGATGTTGTTATAGGATATAGCGGTTCAGGAAATTCTTCTAATGTAATAAATGGAATTAATTACGCTAATTCTAAAGATTGTAAAACTGTAGGAATAACAGGTAATTACAAACAGATGGGGGGAGGAAAATTAGCTCAAATCGTTGATATTGCTATAATCGTACCATCATCTTCAATGGAACGTATCGAAGATGTTCAATTAATTATAAATCATATAATAAAGGAAGCTGTAAAATCTAATAACGGGTTGTAATAATATGTTACCTCCTTCAAGGGATAGTGAAAATTTATCCAATTCTTTAGATTTATTGGATTTACCTGGAAGTATTACTTGGAAGGGAAAAATTGCCTTTCTAGACAGGGATGGAGTAATCAATAAGGGATATGATAATTATGTTAACAATATAGATGAAATTAAAATTTTACCACATGCAGGAGAAAGTATCGGTAGGTTACGTAGGGCAGGATTTAGGATTTGCGTGGTCACAAATCAATCACCAATTGGCAGGGGGCTCTGGACTCACGAAAACTTGTGGTTAATTCATGAGCACATATCTAAATTATTGCTAATTGAAGATAAAGATTCCATTCTCGATCTAATATTATACAGCCCATATGCACCATGGGAAGGGGCGTGGGCTAGAAAACCAAATCCTGGAATGTTAGAGGCAGGTAGGCAAATAATTGATCATGCTAACAGAGGCGATTCTAGTAAATTAAAAATTTTTTATGATAATGAATGGACTAATAGGCCAGATGAATCAGAATCAATAATGATTGGAGATAGAAATGTAGATTACTTAGCATCTCAATTTTACGGTGTAAATTTTTTTAAATGTGATCCAAATATTGGTATATATGATGTAATATCATCTATTTTAGGTGATGAAAATGAGTAAATTGATTTATTATATCGGCCTTGATGATACTGATCATATTGAAATGGGATGTACAACAATTCAAATTAATAATTTTTTAAATTTCATTAAAAAGAATTTAGTTATTAAAGTTAAAGAATTAAGACTAGTAAGATTATGGCCGTTTGCAAGCAGAAGAACCCGGGGCAATGCGGCTTTATCATCAATAATTGTAATATCAAAATCTGATAATGAATTATTTCTCAAATTAAGTAAAGAATGGTTTAATGATTTATTATTTGAGGTTTCTCAGCATCCATCTGCTGATATATCTGCTTCTCCAGCATTAATCATTTCTCAGTCTAGATTGCCAGTTGATATTTACTACGATACTGTAACAGGCCACGTAGATATTGATAAAAGAATTAAAGAAATTGTAAAATTTGATTGTACAATATTTTCTTCTGATGACAAATTTGGTTTAATTGGTGCCAGTGCTGCAATAGCTTGGACTCCTAATGATAGTTCCACTTGGGAATTAATATCATGGAGGGATGATTCTATGATAGGTAAACCAAGGATTTTGGATGTTTCCAAAATAAATAACTTAGATTCCATACATCCAAATACATTTATGAATAGGGATCCTACAAAAAATAAAGGATTAATAGCACCAAGGACCCCTTGTCCAGTATTGTATGGAATTAGGGGAAATTCTCCAATAGATGTTGAAAAAGCACATATTTGGTTACAATCAGATCTAAAATATGAGCAATGTATCGATTTTAAAATATTCAGAACGAATCAATTATCAGACGACCATGTTACTCCATCGTGGGGAACAGTTACCTGTAAGCCCACCACTGTGCAAGGTGCCCACTCATTTATATCAGTATACTCTGAAAAAAAAAACTTGACATTAGTTGCATTTCAAGAAGGCGGCCCTGTTAACGCTTTACTACGTCACTTAATGCCCGGCGATATAGTGTGTTGGACAGGACTTTGTTCGCCTATAGATAATTCAATTCATTTAGAAAAATTATTATTATCTGATTCAATACCACGCATTTCACATCGTCCGATATGTTGTTCAAAATCCATGAAAAGTACAGGAAACAATCATATTTTAAAATGTATTAAATGTGGAAAAAAATCAAACAAATATTGGATATCCAAAAAAAGCATCATTTTTGATTTTAAGAATATTGATGGTTGGACAGAACCATCGCCCTCAAATCGGCGACATCTATCTATGCCATTAGATTTCGAAATACCTATATTGGATAATTTAATATCTTAGAGGTATATCGTAAAAATATGTCGGGAGTTACTGATGCTTTAATTAGTACGATATTTATTATTTCAGCAGGTTTAATGATTTTAATTTTACTTAAACTTAGGCAGAGAAATTTATTAGTCAGCGCAGGTCATTTCGATGAAAATTATTCAGGTGAAGCAAAAGATCCAGGTCAATTTGAAGAGCCTGACGATGAAGCCTTAGAAGAGATGCAAGAACTTTTAGACTTGGCATCTGAATAGTATTGCAATAATAATAATAATAATATATTATT
>Ga0209666_1000081_pt1 | contig 75376 bp, 86 predicted proteins | sample SaaInlV_125m_DNA_FD_184679 | JGI IMG/M metagenome (GOLD analysis project Ga0209666, IMG submission 184679) | Marine microbial communities from expanding oxygen minimum zones in the Saanich Inlet - Saanich Inlet SI037_S3LV_10m_DNA (SPAdes)... | ecosystem: Environmental > Aquatic > Marine >...
CCATATATCAAAAATATATAATATTATTCTATTCTTATATCCACAAACTCAAACCCATTTCTAAATTCTGAATTATACTTATAATCAATCATTATATGAAATAGTGTGTTTGACTTATTTAAACTAATTTGTAAATTAGACTTTAACTTTAAATCAAACAAAAATGAAATCAAAAATTTTAATATTAGTAGCGCTATTTGTTACTTCACTTAGTTTCTCTCAAAGAAACTCTGATTACACTTATATGACAACCTTTGTATACAAAGCTAAGGATGGAATGGTAGATAAATTTGAAAAAGCTGCCGATAAAAAAACAAAAATGTTTAATAAAGAAGAGGGTAGTATCATATTTACCTATAAAGTTTTAACTGGAAATGATGCTGGTGTATATGAACGTTATTTAGTAGGTCAATCACCTGCTCATTATGATATTGATCGTTCTGCTGAATTAGAATATTGGGCAAAAAATGTTGCGCCTTATGCAGATCCTGTTGGAGGCCAACAAAGATGGGAATGGCAAGAATGGGGTACAATTGGTGACCAACCAGAACCTTTAAAATATCTTAATAAAACTATATTAAGATATAAACCATCTATGTCAGCTAATGTATCAAGATATATTTACAGACAAGGTAAAGTACTTGAAAAGAGGAATCCAAACGCTTTTAGAAGAGTTTTTGAAATGGTTTCAGGAGGAGATTTAAATGCTTTTGTGGTTTTTAGTGGTTTTGATAAATACAATGAAAAATGGCCAGAAACTGATACTACATGGGAAGAAGATTACAATGAAATGTTTGGATGGGAGCAATTTTCTCAAGATCAAGAAATGATGCAAAAATCATTAAGAGATTGGAACGGAGCTACAAGAACAACTTTAGAAAGAATTTATTTTTAAACATAATTTACAATAAAAAAAAGGCTCCAAATGGGAGCCTTTTTTATTTGTAAAAAAGAAAGAGCTCATCTGAGCTCTTTCACCAAACAAAATAATTAAACAAATTATTCTGGAAGCACTACATTGTCAATTGCATGAATTACTCCGTTTGAAGTATCTACATCAGCAATTACAACTTTAGCTTTATTACCTTTTGCATCAATAACATATACACTACCATCCCATAATTTCAGAGTTAGCTTGTTACCTTGTAATGTTTCAACAGCAAATTCTCCACCGTTGTCATTAATAGCTTTTACAACATCACCTGCCATAAATTTACCAGCTACTACGTGATACTTTAAAATAGATTGTAAAGTTCCTTTGTTTTCAGGTTTCAATAATGTACCTAAAGTTCCTTCAGGTAATTTATTAAAACCATCGTTTGTTGGGGCAAATACTGTAAATGGACCTTCTGAAGAAAGCGCATCTACTAGATCACCTGCTTGAACTGCTGCAACTAAAGTTGAAAAGTTATCGTTTGAAACAGCTGTTTCAACGATATTCATTTGATTTGGATTAGAAGAAAGTACAAGACTTAAAATCGAATATTTAAGAAAATTAATTAACATGATTTAATTGTTTAAAATTAAGTCGCAAAGTTCTGTTTTAAAATCAATTAATTAAGAATCTAAAACCATTTAACTTTTATTTAGTAAATGCTTTAACATAATTTTAAAATATCATAACTTCAATTAATGGTAAACCTTAGGTTAATTATCTTTTTAATATTATTTTCTACATCACTCTCTTGCAGTAAAGATGCCACTAAAAGAGATAGTTTAATTCCAGATGTTGAGTTTAACGAATTGGGAAGTGATGGTCCATATATTTATGGAGAAACATATTATGGAAGAAAGAATTATATAACCTACTATCCTGGTAATATACCTGTTATACTTTCCATTCCTCATGGTGGAGACTTATCACCATTGGAAATTTCAAATAGAACTTATGGTGTATCAATTACAGATTCTAACACTATTGAACTTGGTATGGCAATCAGAAATTATTTTTTTACAAATTTTAATGTACGACCTTACTTAGTTGTAAATAATTTGAAAAGGACTAAACTTGATGCAAACAGAGAGATCGTTGAGGCTGCACAGGGTAATTTATATGCAGAGCATGCATTTAATGAATTTCATCATTATATTAATTCTGCTAGACAAGAAATCATTAATAATTTTAGCACAGGGTTTTTACTTGATATTCATGGTCATGGTGTAAATCCTGATGGGTTTTACGATATGAGAACATGGATAGGTTATTTGTTAACTGGAGACGAATTAGATAATTCAGATAGCTATATAGATCAAAATATATCAATTAATAATACTAGCATATATAGTTTAATAAATACTTCAAATGAATCTCTATCTAACCTAATAAGAGGTCCTTATAGTTTAGGTTCTTTATTTGAAAATAATTCTTTCACTGCTTTACCAAGCGTTTCTAGTCCCTCTCCTGAAGGTATGAGATATTTTAGTGGGGGACATAATACATTTCTATATGGGACTAATAGAAATTTTGATTTTAATGCAATTCAATTAGAATTCCCTTTTCCTGAAATAAGAGATACACCTCAATCTAGAAACACCTTTTCCTCAATTTTTGTAAACATTATTAAAGAATATATACAAACTCATACAAGTATAGATATTCTCTTAATTGAATAGAATTTGATTCTAATTCAATATGACTTGAATAAAATAATTATTGTATAATTAAAGATTACTTTGACTTTAAATTAATTATATATCAAGTTTTTTCTATTTATTTGTAAAAATGTTTGATTTTAAAGAAGTTTTTACTGCTAGCATGATACTTTTTGCTGTTATTGATATAATAGGTGCAACACCTATTGTCATATCTTTAAAAGAAAAAGTTGGAAAGATAGAATCTGAGAAAGCTACTCTTGTAGCTATGATTATAATGATTGGTTTTCTTTTCTTAGGTGAAGAAATATTAAACTTAATAGGTATAGATATAAATTCTTTTGCTGTTGCAGGGGCTATAGTTATATTTTTTATTGCACTAGAAATGGTCTTAGGGGTTACTATTTTTCAGGGAGAAGAACCAGAAACTGCTTCCATAGTTCCAATAGCTTTTCCAATTATTGCTGGTGCAGGAACTCTTACTACTCTTCTATCACTAAGAGCAGAATATGACCTTGTAAATGTTATTTTGGCTATTATTATTAATTCGTTATTTGTCTATTTAATTCTCAAATCTTCAACTAAAATTGAGAGACTTCTTGGAAAAAATGGAATTGGAATTATAAGAAGAGTATTCGGTATTATTCTATTGTCAATTTCTGTAAAACTTTTTTCAACTAATATTAGTCTAATAGTTTAGTTTAAATGAAATACTTTAAACTTTTTACAATATACTTTATGTCTATTGCATACACATATGTTGGTGTTAGTCATTTTATAGATCCTGATTTCTTTCTTGCTATTATGCCTAATTATCTTTCTTTTCATCTTGAAATTGTATATATATCAGGAATAGCAGAGATTATATTTGGTGTTTTACTTTTTTTTAAGAAGACTAGATCTTTTGCTTCCTATGGAATTATAATATTGCTTATATGCGTTTTTCCAGCTAATATTCATCTTGTTGAAAGCGAGTTGTCTCAATCTATTCTAGAAGCAACTAAAACTCAAACTATCATTAGACTTCCATTTCAAGCTCTTTTCATCTTACTTGCTTTCTGGCATTCTAAAAAATAACTAACTTTTAAGTATGAAAAGTTTTTTTAAATGGCATGAGAAAATGGTTTGGAAACTATCGAAGGATTTTAATCTCAGTAAATACCAGGTTCTTATTTTAACTTGGCTTGAAGGAGTATTAATTGGTGTTATACTTTGTAAATTTGTCTTTTAAATATCAATTTGACCTTCAAACACTAATTTAGCAGGACCTGTAATACTTATATTGGTAAATAAATTATCCGTAGAAATAAATTCAACTTTTAAATCTCCACCTCTACATTTCATCGTAATATTATTACTTTGAGATTTACCCAGGTAGTTCATGCATATAGCAGATGCAGTAGATCCTGTTCCACATGCAAGTGTTTCGTTTTCAACTCCTCTTTCGTATGTTCTTATTTTAAAACTTTCATTTGATATTTTTTCAATAAAATTAACATTCACACCTTCCTTTTTGTAATACTCATTATATCTAATCGAGCTTCCTAACAAGTTTACATCTAATTCATCGGTATTATCTTTTTCAATAACTAAATGAGGTGATCCTGTATCTACCCATGTTCCATATTCATTTTCAATAATTTTAGAATTAATCTTCATTTCCATTTTCACTAGAGTATCATTAATTATTTCTGCATTATGTATACCATCAAATGCATCAAATTTAGTTTTCTTGCCGATAATTTTGTTGTTATATGCAAATGATATAGCACATCTTGATCCATTACCACAGAGAGAACCAAGATTTCCATCAGAAGTGTAATGTAAAACTTCAAAGTCAGTTGACTTAGACTCTTTTATTAATATAAGTCCATCTCCTCCTATACCAAAATTCCTGTTACAGAGCTTCTCAATTAATGATGGGTTATTATCTATATTGTTTTTTCTATCGTCAACTACAATGAAATCATTGCCAGCACCGTTATACTTACTAAATTTTATTTTCATAAGGGCGCAAAGGTAAAAAAATATGAAGTTTAAATACTATTTACCGTCTTGAATAGGATCAGAATCTGGCATTATCTTATTTAGTACAAAATAGACTGGACAGAATTTGGTAAAAGGACTTATAATTTGGAGAAATCCTACACCAATTACTATCCATAAAAAACTAAAATTTCCTGTTAAATAACTTAATCCAACACCTGATAAATATAAAATACCAACTATTGCATCATGAGCTCTTACTTTTGAAATATTTTTTTCCATTTTTTTTAATTTAGGGTTAATTTAAAATTAAGAATAAAATTTTAATTCTAATAAATAATATCTTGAATTTCTCCCCAAGTAACAAGTTTAATTCCTTCCTCAATTAGTAACTCTTTAATCTCATCTGAATTAAATACATCAAAATCTAGTTGTCTCCATCTAGCCCCATATTCTGGGTGATCTATTGTAACTCCTTTTAGCTCCTCATTATCATATCCTAAGTGCAATAGAAATACATTTAATCCTGGTTGTAAAGATTTAATTTTGTTTGAATATAATTCATACCAATCTTCATATTTATATATATCATTAACTATCAAAGTATTAGCGATATCTTCACCTGCTGCATTTTCTATAAAAGCTCTATCGACTCCAGGATAAAGCATATATATATCGTTAACAGGAACAATATATTCAGGAATAGGGAAGTCCTCATCAAACAAGTTAAAGACTCTAGATTTTGTAGCCATGGATACTAATTTATTTTTGTGACCAACTTCTATGTAAACTCTCCATAAATCTTTATTTACTGCTATTGCTCCCATATGTGAATCAATATGTGATGGATTTATTCCAAGAGACCTTGCATAATCAATTTGAGCTTGAAGTTCTTTTCTAACCTCTTCAGGATTGGCATTTATGTTGACATCACTTGTGTTATCATAAAACACATTATATTCATTTAACAAAGATGGGATTTCATTAGATGACGAAACGCCTCTCCACTTATAATTTTTCCACTCTGCAGTTAAGGTTAAATGTAATCCTATATCATAGTTTGGATTTTCTTTGAGAAATTCAGCAACCTCTTTAATCCATGGAGATGGAATCATTGCGGATCCAGAGTTAATGGCGTTGTTTTTATAGCCATCAAATGAAGCAATATTAATCGAGTGTGCAATACCAATATCATCACCATGTATGATTAAGAGTTTAGCATCTTTATGATAGCCTAGTTTTTCAGCTATATTTTCTATTTGAGAATTACTATTTGTTGAAAATATTAATGAAATAATTAAAATAAAATGTTTCATGCAGAATTAATTTTAATATAATATAAGTATATTTTGAGTTAAATTAAACCAGATGAGAATATTAATAACTCTTTTTAGTGTAGTGCTTTTTAGTTCATGTCAATCTGAATATGAAGAAAATAATATTGCAATTGTAATTCATGGAGGGGCAGGTACAATTCTTAAAGAAAATATGACTCCTGAATTAGAATCAGCTTATCTACAAAAGCTAGAAGAGGCAGTTAAAACAGGTTATCAAATATTGCAAGAAGGTGGAACAAGTCAAAAAGCTGTTGAAGAAACTATAAAAATAATGGAAAATTCTCCTTTATTTAATGCTGGAGTAGGAGCAGTTTTAACTAATGATGAAACGGTTAGTTTAGATGCTTCATTCATGGAAGGTTCTAATTTGAATGCTGGAGCAATAGCTGGTTCAAAGTATATCAAAAATCCAATTTCTGCAGCAATTTCAGTAATGGATGACTCTCCACATGTCCTGCTTTCATCTGAGGGTGCTGATGAGTTTGCAATTAAAATGGGATTAGACACTATGCCTAACTCATATTTTATTACTGAAAGAAGATTAAATTCAGTTAGAAGAGCAAAAAAGAATGATGAACTATCCTTTGTAGACCCCTTTATTAATGACTATAAATATGGAACTGTTGGTTGTGTTGCAATTGATAAAAATGGAAATATCTCCTCAGGAACTTCAACTGGAGGAACAACTAATAAAAAATGGGGTAGAATAGGGGATGCTCCAATTATTGGTGCTGGAACTTATGCTAATAATAATTGTTGTGGAATATCTGCAACAGGATGGGGAGAACATTTTATTAGAAATGTAGTTGCATATGATATCGCAGCTCAAATGATGTACAACGATAAAAGTATAACTGAAGCATCCAGGGAATCATTAGAAAAAGTTATGAAAACCGGAGGTGACGGGGGAGTGATTGGTTTAGATAAAAACGGTAATGTATCTATGGAATTTAATACTGCTGGAATGTACAGGGCTTTTATAGGTAATGATGGAGAATTGACAGTAAAAATTTATTCTAATTAATCAATCGGTCTATAAACATTTCTTTCACTAAGATTTCTCAAAATTTTACTTTTTGAGAATAAAAGTGGAAAAAACTTGTCATTAGCCCAGTCTTCATATAGATTTTTATAAAACTTACTATTTGGATCTCCAGACTGACCTGGAGAATTTGTTGCAAAACTATTATCCCAATCTTTTGTGTTTATAACCACTCTAAAGCTCCCTCCCGATCTTTGGTTTAATTCACTTGATGTGGAACCTGGAGTGAAACCATCTCCACCTCTTGGATACGTATCTAATCCAATTATGTCTTTAATAGAGTCATTAACAACTTTTTCTAGTGGGTGGTATATTTTTACGTGTTTATAGTTTTCTTGTCCATATACCCATTTACTGCTCTCTTCACCATACCTCTCAATTAGACTCTTAATTGTCAAATCAAAAGTTTTATTTAGAAATTCAGTCTTTTCTTGATCACTCATTTTTGAAATACCCTCAATAACTTTATATATCTGAACGCCTATATATTTTTGAACTGACTCCGGAACATACTTTTTAATAAACTCAAAATAAATCTGTGTTTGCCATTCAATATATATACCTCCCTCTATTGAATTCATATCAAGAATATTATCCCACTCAATAAGTTTTTTAAAGTACTCAAGGTTATTTGTAATATAATCTTTAGACAAATCAATTATTTGCTTGGATGGAATTGAAAAATAGTCAATTTGAAGATTTATCATGTCTTCCATATTAAATTTATCCTTACTCTCTAAAATACTATTAACTCTGTCACCTCTATATGGGTCAGACCAGTCAAATCCAATAGCATCCCATTTGTCATAATCCTCTGGAGTTACATTTTGATTAGCAGTTGCTATATATCCTTTTTCTGGATTAAAAAGATTAGGTTTCTTAATTATCTCTAGATAGTCCTCCCATTCAAAATTACCATCTCCACTAACGGGCACAAGGCCGCTATGAGTTTTTCTAATAGGAGCAATTCCTACAGCCTGCCAACCTATATCTCCATATTTGTCAGCCCAAACCATATTTTCTCCTGGAATATTAAAATAATTAGAAGCCTCTCTATATTCTTTCCAATTTTTTGCTTGATCCATTCTTAGTGATGCTAAGTAAGGGGATCCTCCAACCTCAGACCAAGCATTTTTTACAGCATATGCTTTTTTTCTTTTTTTATCTATAAATGTTACAGGTCCATGTACTGAATAGAATAATTCTACATTAACATCTTCTTTATCTTTTACGGTAATAGATTCATTTATTATTTCAAAGTTTCTCCACTCACCTTTATGCATGTACTGTAAATAGTTATTAGGATTTAAATCATAAACATATAGATCTTCAGCATCTGTCCTAAAAACAGTTAATCCCCATGCGCCAATTCCGTTATGTCCAATTGATATTCCAGGAATTTCAGGTTCACCTCCTCCAATCACATTCCATCCAGGTGCAACTAAATGGGCCATATATCTTAAAGATGGATTTGAAAGAGACCTATGAGGGTCATTTGCTAGTATAGGATATCCATTAAATGATTTATCTCCAGAAATTGCCCAATTATTACTCCCGATTGAATACTCATCATTAATATGAATATTGGGCTTAGTAAAAGCAATTTCATCTTCAGATTGATACTTATCTAAAATATATTTTTTTTTATAATCAATAGGTTCTCTATATGCATTATATAGTCTTAAGATGTCTTGTTTTAAGTCTTCATATGTTAGATTATTATCTAAGCTTAAATTCGGATCTTTTGGATGAAACCACATAAGTTCTTTAACTTTCTCTTCACCAATTAGTGAAACAGCCCTACCAATATTTAGTTCCTGTTCAATATTACCTAAAAGTCCTTGATGTCGTGAAATTACATCTTCATTAGTCCATTTCTCAGGCTTTATATCTAATAATTTAAATTCAATTGGAAGTTGAGATGGAGTCTTGTTTATTTCTTCTATATATTTATTAATTCCAGAAACAAATGATGAAACAATTTCAAAACCATCTTCATGATAGTGATTAAGTTCATCTTCCATATTACCTCTAAACTTAAAAAGTCTGGTTCCTAAATCTCTATCTAGTTCATCCTCTCCAAAGATTTCTGAAACAGTACCGGTTGCCTGTCTTCTCCATATTTCAAATTGAAAAAGTCTATCTTTTGCAGCCAAATATCCTTGCATAAAAAATAAGTCATTTTGATTATTTGCATATATGTGATTTATACCATAATTATCTCTAAGAACTTCAACCTCATCTAAAAGTCCATCTATTTGAGATATGTTAGTACAGGAGTAAAAGAGAATTATTGAAATTATTAAAACAGATTTTTTCATATTAATAGAGTTGTATCAATTTATTAAAAAAATATTTCCTGAGCTAATCTAAAAGTATTTGAATGAGCTTCAATTATATTTTTTAAAACAACTGAATAACCTCCGCCCATCGACACTTGAACAGGTATTGAATTTTTTTTACATATATCTAAAATAAATCTATCTCTTTCCTTACAGCCATTTAATGATAATGAAAGTCTACCTAGCTTGTCATTTTCTAATACATCAACACCGGATAAATAAAATATAAAATCTGGTTTAAATTCTTCTATTGCTCTAGGTATAGTTTCTTTCAATACTTTAAGATATTCATCATCATTTGTGTTGTCATTAAACTCAACATCTAAATCACTAATTTCTTTTCTAAAAGGATAATTGTTTTTACCATGAAATGAAAGAGTAAAAACGTTGCTGGTATTATTAAATAATGCTGCAGTTCCATTTCCTTGATGAACATCAAGATCAATAATCATAACTCTATTAGCAAGACCTTTATTCAAAATATAATTTGCAGCTATACCCTGATCATTTAACATGCAAAATGCTTCACCTCTATTATAGAATGCATGATGTGTACCCCCAGCAATATTCATTGATATCCCATGTTTAATAGAGTAGTGAACACCTCTAATTGTTCCTTCAGCAATTTCCATTTCCCTTTCTACTAACTCCTTGCTTAACGGAAATCCAATTTCTCTAATTTCCTTTTTAGATAGATCAAGTGATTTGAATCTTTCAAAATATTCTTTTTCATGAGTAAGAAGAACAATCAAATCGTCAACTTTTTCTGGATTAAAAAAATTGTTTTCTGTGCAAGTGTTTTCTCTAACTAGTTGTTCTGGAATTAATTCATATTTTATCATAGGAAATCTATGATTTTCTTCAAGTGGATAGATATAATTTTTATTATAAGCAATTTTGAGCATTAGATAAATATAAAAAAAAAGACCTCATTTAGAGGTCTTTTTTTGAAGTCATGTCTAATTTAAAAACGTGATACTATGTTTATAATATATGTCTTTAGATATTCAACATTACCTCTTTTAGATAGATACTCTGAGAATTGTTTAGCTGATCTTATTTCTCTCTCTTTTAGAGTAATATCATTCATGCTTTTTCCGTACAAAATTATTGAGTGAGTAGCTCCATCTGGACCACCAGCATCATATTGAATTAGACCTACAGATCTTCCATCAAGTATATCTTGATTTTTTTCTGTTAATTCATCAAATGCAGCTTTCATTTTTGCTGGGTTATCTACCTTAATGTCCCATATTTTTCCAGTATTATACTCTTCATTATCATCACCACTTGACCATGATAATATACTTAGCAGAGCATTGTCTTGAGGGTTTGGATAAGTAAGACTATATAACTGACCAAGGAAATTATCCCAAGCACCATCTGGTTTATCTTCAACTGGCCCCCAGTTTGAAGGATCGCCATAAAACACAATTCTATGTGTTATATCATTTCGAAATGATACACTTTGGAGCATAACACCTCCAGATTTATATTCTACATCAAAAAAGTTATTAAATAAATTAACAACATCTCCTGCTTTTCCTCTCTCCACATTCTGATTATATACTCTAGCAACATTTTGAGCTGAAACAGAGTATGAAATAAGTGCTAATAAAACTATTATATAATTTTTCATTTTCATTTTTTTTTAATTATTGTTTCTTCTTGGTGAACTTAGTTCAGGTGCAAATTCGTGATGACGAATTATTCTTCCTTCGGGCAATAAGGATTCATCCATTTTATCTGAGTCTTGCTCATATGCATCTTCTCCATATAATTCATTATATTTTTCAACCATTTTTTGTAATGGTTCACCATAATCTGATGTTTGACCAGCCCATCCATCATGATGGAATCGAACTTGAACGACATTACCATTACATCCTGATTGACAATTAAACACACTCATCATTGAACCATATCCTGATTCTTCCATTGCATTCTTAACTCTCCATCTGAATCTCCAAAAGTCATTTTCATTGGAATCTTTATACTTATAGTAAATAATCCTCCTTAAGTTAACACGATTGTTTTCCTCAGGGATATAAGAAGTATTATTTGATCTTTGCCATAATCTACCATTTTCTGATGTATGGTATTGACCAGCAGTCTTTTGCCAATATGCATTTCCAACATTATCAACATTATCTAATTCCTCAAGGGAAGTAATATATTGAACTCTTAGATATTGATTAGCATTTTGACCTGTTAAAATTCTAAATGTAATCCATCTAGGAGTACCCTCTTTAGAATTATACATTTGTGTTTTCTTAGCTACTGCACTTTCAAATTTTTCTACATCAGCAGGATCAACCTTAAGAACTCTTGTTTGAAGCCAAGCGTTATTGTCTTGAGCAGTTAATGTAGATATAAAAAATACAGTAAATAGTAATAAAAATATTTTTTTCATTTTAATTAGTTTAAGTTATTATAGATAAGTTAAAAAAAAAGACCTCTACGGAGGTCTTTTTATATTTAAATATTAGTCTGAACTAGCATCTGGAATTAACATTAAATGTCTAATTCTTTGACCATTTTCTGTAAGTGATTGTACCATCCTGTTCACATCTTGTTCGTGAGCTCCATCACCATAGATTTCATCATATTTGTCCCATAGTGCTTGATTACCTTGACTATCATTTAACTGATCCTCGTAATCTGAGTGACTAAAAAACACAACAACTGTCGGTCCATCACATCCTGATCCACACCACCAAGTACTAGTTGCTGGTCTTGACTGATCATTGAATGCTTTTCTAGCTTCAACTATTCTTGTTCTATATCTCCAGAAGTCTTGCTCGTGAGATTCTTTATAGGTATAAAAAATGGCTCTTCTCATTAGATCGTTTGTTGGACTATCTGGTGACCATGATGCACCTTCGGCTCTTTGCCATGTAACAGTTCTTGTTACATTATTATTAGCAATTGTTGGAGCTACATTTTTTTGCCAATATTTACCACCAGAAGAACTGTAAGGATCTGTGTCAAAAGAAGCTAGAGACTCTCCAACTTCAACTCTCCATATTTTACCTGCGTTTGGTCCAGTTAAAATTCTCCAAGTGTAAAATTGTGTGTCAGCGTCTGAACCATTATACATCTTAGTCTTTTTACCAGCCATTTGGATAAATTTATCCATTTGCCCTTCTTTTACATCAATAGTACGAGACATTGCAGTCTGACCATAAGTTGATAAAACAAAGAAAAAAGCTAATAGTGTGATTAATTTTTTCATAAATATTATTTTTAGTTTAAAACAATATAAAGAATATTCTTTATTTAGAATAATTACAAATTATAAAATAAACTCCTAATAAGTCAAGATGTTGATTATCATCATTAAAAAAAGTATTATTAAAATTATAGAACTAAGATATCTTACTGGGTCTTTCATCTTTTAATTTTTTTTTCAATAAAAAATTTCCAAATAATAATGAAAGCTAATGTTAGAAAAAGAACTTTTATGTCTATTGAACTTCCATAATTTAGAAAATCTCTCATTTTTAATCTTTAACTATAAAAGTTGTTGTCATTCTTTTATTTAATTCCACTCCTTCTTGATCTACTTCAACTTCTAATGAAGTTAAAGTTCCCATTTTTTTTTCTAAATCAATATTTAAAGAAAAAATAGCTCTGTCTTTCAAAGATATTCTTCCAGCAACAATTCCCTGGTTAATAAACTCAATATTTGTATTCAAACTTGCGTCATATGTGCCCTCAAATCTAGTTAGAGTAGGTAGATTTGTTTCAATAATGACCCCTTTTCTTGTTAGTTTTAAAACTCCTTCTATATTGAGGTCAAAATAATTTACGCCATTATCTCTATATATTTTAATCTTATACTCTCCAATTAAACCTGCATCTTTTATATAGTCACCTATTAACCTGTCACTACTAAGTTTCAAATACTCACCCTCATCTACAAAATTGAAATAGTCTTTAAAATATCCTGAAAATATTCTATCTGAAGTTAATACCTCAAGCTTTTTGTTTGAATACTCCCATTTAGCTAGTTTTTGAACTTCATCATAATCTCCTTTAAATAGTATATATGAGAGATGCTTATTTCTTTTATCACTTTGTTGAAGTAACCAATGAATACTATCACCCCTAATTACTGTATATCTATTACCGTAGTAAGATATTATCTCTTCAATAGGACCATTAATTTTATAATCTTCAAATTTGAGATTTGCTCTTCTATTTGAAAAATCTATATAGTATTTTAAGTCATTACTATCATAATACTTTTGAGAAACAACAGGATTGATAATTGATATAAAGAAAATTATTAAAAATAAGTTCTTCATTTTTTTAAATATTTAAAAGCCACGTACAAAAATAATAGAAACCCTAAAGTAAGAAGAATAAAAGGATTAATAAATTCATTAATAATATTAGAAACCATCATAAGAGCAATGGTATTTAATGATATGGATGTAAGTAATAATATGGTTAGATAAAGATCTTTCAATTTAAGATAAAATTGTTTAAGTTGCTTTATCAAATTTAAGAAAATGAATTATTCTAAATTGAAAAACATTTTTGGTCATGCATATACAGAGGATTTCTTCTCCAGTGGTTCTAGATATAGTCAAACTTTAAATGAGAAGGGTATTTTAATTTTTAATTCATTTATTGGGTCAGATGGTTTGAAGATTCTCCAAAAAGAAGCAAATGAACTTAAGGAACAATCATATAGAAGTTCATCTGAATACAATGTCTATATTTCTGAATATGACAATGATTTTTCTCCGAATAGTCCAAGAAACAGAATTATGAGTACATCTAAAAAATGTATTCCTAACGATTTAATCCCAAATCATTCAATTCTTCAAAAAATATATGACTCTCCTTTAGTCAGGTCCTTTTTTCTTGATCTTTTGAATAAAGATGAGTTACATCCTTATGAAGATCCTCTGTCTAGTATTAATATTAATTATTATGACAAAGGTGATGCTTTAGGTTGGCATTTTGATAATTCTGATTACACTATAACATTATTAATTAAAAACTGTTTAAAAGGGGGAGTCTATGAATTCTTTAATGATATGAGATATAAAAATGACAAAGAAGATTATGATTTAGTTGAAAAAATATTAGACAAAAAAGTAAAAGGAACAAGAGTAAATAGTCTTGAAGGTGATTTAATGATTTTTAAAGGAAACAAATCAATACATCAAGTAACTGCCGTTGAAGAAGGGGAAAGGATATTAGTTACTTTTAATTATAATGAGACTAAAGGTGTATCTCTTTCTGAGCAATCCAGAAGAACTTTTTTTGGTCGGATAAAATAAAAAAGACCTCCGAAGAGGTCTATTTTTTTATTCAGCTGAGACTTGACCTCTTTCTTGTTGAAATACATTGAAATTTACAATTTTTCCATCTGCAATATTTGCATCAATGACTTGATATACAGTGATATCATTTCCATCAACACTTAATGTCACTTCATGACCAGCTGTAACAAAATCAAGATATTCTCCCTCTGGAGTTTGGCCTGAGTTTGAAATTGCCCAGAGAATTGTCCACCTTGGATTGTTAACTTCGAACCATTCTGTTAAAAAAGCTATATGAGCATCAGTACCTTCAACAACTTCTCCTGCAGGACCAAAAGCTTGAAAGTCTTCAGCATCTAAAGCTCTAATACCTTCTAAATCTCTTTCGTTGTGAGCATCTATATATGTTGCCCATATGTTAGCAATGTCATCTGGACCAGCAACTATGTCTGTGCTTTCAGCACCATTAGCAACTGAAAATCCAATTACCTGTGGAGAGCTTTCTGTTGTCTCACAAGAAATTGAAATAATACTAATCGATAATAATAATATAAATATGTTTTTCATTTTGATTGATTATAAATTTAAGTTAAATGTAGTTATAACTATTTTAAAACTACTTTACTATTTTTTTAAATTTTAATGTTGTAATCAATCCAATAATCGAAGATACACCCAGTATCATATAGATAAATTGATGGCCTTTGATTCCTGGATAAGTATCTAATAAATATCCATAAAGTGGAGTTGCAAATATATCAGGAGAGTATCCTATGATGGAAACTATACCTATGGCAGTTCCAGATAATGCAATGGGTATATCTCCATCATTTAGAATAGAAAAATACAAACCTCTAATTGCATATGTTCCAACTGCAACAATAATTAATGAAATTATAAACAGTGTATTTACTGATGAACTAATTATACCACTTGCAAATAGAATTGATCCTATTAGCATAATAATGAAACCATAAAATATATTATTAGTGTTGCCAGTTTTATCAGAAAACAAGCCAACTGATATACATACTATAGGTCTAAGATATTGTTGATATGCACCAATCTTTGCTGCTTCAATTTGATCATACATCATAACCTCAGATGCATAAAGAGAATATATGTCTGTTATTTTATATCCCATATATGCACAAAGAATTATAAATGAGATTAAAAAAATAGATTTTGATTTTAATAGTTTTTTCATGTTTTTGAAATCACCAATCTTTTCATCATCTGAAATCTCAACTTTTAAAAATGAATAAACTATAATCCCACATATAAACACAAGAATAGAAGAAACAGCTATTACATATTTAAATGCATTTTGCTTGTCTTGAATATTAGCTGTAGAGATGTCTGTAGTTATCAAAATAGAAAATATAATTACTCCAATTACTCCAATAGAAGATGCTACTATACCACGTCCACCATCAAGAAAACTAAAAGTTTTTCCCTGTTTTTTTTGACCTCCTATTATTCTGGTCGCCTTTATCATTGGAGCCCAAAAAAGAAATACTGTAGTGAATCCCCAATATGCAAATAATAATTGCATTACTAAATAGGATGGATAAGTCATCATAATAAACCCGCCAAATGAAGTTAGTATCAATGAAATTGAAAGTAATTTCCTAGGAGAGTACTTGTCTGCTAATATTCCTCCATATAAATAAGATAAAAATGCAACAACACCATAAGTTGAAAAAAGAGTTCCTAATTCAAGATTAGTTAAATTAAAAACATCTAAAAATGTAGGTCTAAAGACTCTAGCTAACACATATGGAAGAATATAAATAGATTCCGCTGCAAGGATTAAAACTATAAGATATATGTAATATTTATTTTTAATATATGTATATATTAATCAATTAAATTAAACAGTTCGTTTGAGTCAATAACAGTCGCAAACTCTTTATTGATACTTGCAAGAGAAGTTTTATAAATAACTTCACAATCTATAATTTCACCATTGATTGCTTTTGTATTATAACATGCTGTTGAGTCTGAAATCAAGTACGTATTATAACCTAAATTTCCAGACATCCTTGTCGTTGTTGATATACAATGATTAGTTGTCATTCCAACTATTATTATTATTTCTGTTTTTGACTTATCTAAGATAGATTTTAAACCAGTCCCTATAAAAGCACTATTTACATTTTTTGTAAGTACAATCTCATCATCTAAAGGCGTTACATGATCATTAAATTCAAAACCAGGATTAGATTCATGTAGTTTAGAATCAAGATTAGTAGAACTATGTCTAACATGAATAATGGGTAATTTTTTCTCTCTCCACTTTAAAAGTATTTTTCCACATATGAGTTCTGCATCAGCATTATTTCTTTTAAAACCAGGATAATCGTTATCTAAAAATGCTTTCTGAACATCAACTAATAAAAGAGTTGGCTTTTTTGATTTTAAATTCATGTTTATTTGAATCTTTTTATAACTTAAGTTAAATATATAGAAATTGAATCAATTAAATAGACTTCATGCAATTTGGAATCCACATGTTTATCATGGGTGGGGGAAAACTAAAAAATACTTTGAAGGTTGGTACTATAAAATTGTATCAAAAGATCAAAATAATGCTTTTGCAATTATCCCAGGTATTGCTATGGATGAGAAAGGTAATAAACAATCTTTTATTCAAGTTTTAGATGGTAAAAATCATGAAGCTATTTACCATAAATTTGATGCTGATATTTTTATACCAACTCCAAAAGAACATCATCTTTCCATAGATAATAATATTTTTACTTACGATAAAATTTCTCTTGATTTACCTAATCTAAAGGGTCATCTAGTATTTAAAAACCAATTTCCATGGTCTAGTAGTTTCTTTTCTCCAGGGATCATGGGCCCATATTCTTTTGTCCCTTTTATGGAATGCTATCATGGTATCCTCAGTATGAATCATACTATCTCAGGTATCATTAATCATAATGGAATTGATATATCTTTTGATGGAGGTAAAGGATATATGGAAAAAGATTGGGGACACTCTTTCCCTAAGGCATATATTTGGATGCAAAGCAATCATTTTTCTAAACCAAACATTTCTATTAAATCATCTATTGCGATTATCCCTTGGCTTAAAAGTTCTTTTATTGGACATATTGCAGGAATTTTAATTGACGATCAACTTATTGAGTTTACAACTTATAATGGAACAAAAGTTAATTCTTGTGAGATTACTAAAAAAAATGTAATAATAGAGATGGAAAACAAGTCATATAAACTTAATATTAATGCCTATAGAGAGAAGGCCACAACTCTTGCAGCTCCTATAAGTGGTTTTATGAATGGTAGAATAGATGAGAGTATGAATGCTAAGATTAATGTGAAGTTGTTTAACAAGAAAACTAAAAAATATATTCTTGAAGATATAGGATATTCAGCCGGAATTGAAGTTGCAGGAGAGTATAAACTTCTGGTTAAATAATTCTAGTCAATTAAAATTCCACCTTCACACTTATCATTTTGCCAAAGTTGACCAATCTTATCTAGATATCTTTCTTTTGTCTCTTCTTCACTAAAAAAATTCTTTCTTATAAGCGCAAGTTTATTTTCAGGATTTGTTATTATAGATATAAATAAAGGTTGGGTTTCATTAATAAATGCAACAAAATTTTTATAAACTATGTTGGTTTTAGAGTATCCAACTTCTTTTAGATCTGCTACACCTGAAATCATTAAAATAAACGTTTTCCAATCTTCTAATTGATTAAAAGTAAGTATACCAATATCCATTTTCTCAGGTTCATTTTCATTTTTGAAATACCATAAAACTTGAGAGTGAGAAAACTGATTGCACCCATCCTCACTGCTAAGAGTAACCTGTCTTAATTCAAATGGCTGACCCCAATAAGTTCCTTCAAGAAGAGTCTTGTAGACATCTTGACTAAAACTATTGGTAACTGATAATAATAGTAATAGTATTAATGATTTTCCCATATTAATTTGATTTCTTATTCTTTTTCCCATCTATATACATAGAAAAAATCCAAAGTAAAACAGTGATCCAAAATCCTAGTTCAAATAAAAAATTAGTTGAAATAAATTCAAAAACACTAAGTAGATATAGTAAAGCAAACAATAAGTTAATGCTTATAACAATTTTGGTTCTAATACTTAAATTATTCATTCTTATTTAAAGTTAATCTAATATTAGAAATTTTAAACTATGCTCAAATGAATTTTAATCAAAATGGTCTATATAATATAGAAAAGAACTAAAAAGAAGTGAAAACTACTACCAGCAATTACAAATAGATGCCATATTGTATGAGCATATTTTTTTTCCATTGAATAAAAAATGGTGCCAAGAGTGTAACTAATACCACTTAAGGCTAATAATATAATTGCATTAAACTCTAAAATTTCAAATAAAGTTTTAATATCTATTACTATTAACCATCCCATTAATAAATATAATCCCAGGGATAATTTTTCGAATTTACCTGTATAAAAAAGCTTAAATATTGTACCAAAAATAGCTATAATACAAACTGCTATAAAGATATAAATACCTGACTTGTCAAGAAGTGTTATTAGACAAACTGGAGCATATGAGCCAGCTATTAAGTAGTAAATACTAATGTGATCAAATATTCTTAATTTTTCCTTTAAAACAGGTTCAGAGACATAATGATAAAGAGTTGACGATAAATAAACAGATACAAGTCCAAATCCAAAAAAAAGAACACCAGAAAGACTTTGTGTTGGTAATTCATTATTAGTATATAATAAATAGCACATACCAATAATTGATCCTATGAGTCCAATAAAGTGGGTAAGAGCATTCCAAAATTCTTCTTCTCTAGATGCTTCCATATTGCTTTGCAAACATAAAAATTAGATATGATAAATAGTCTAGATGTAGATAATTAACATAGAATTATAAAATCAGTAACTTTGTTAAATTCTAAAACAAAAGAAATGAAAACTAAATCAGAGATAGTAGATAACTGGCTTGTGAGATATACTGGGTTAGAACTTAAAAGTTTTGGAGAGTATATTCTTTTAACAAACTTTGATAAGTATGTAAAGATTTTTGCTGAAAACTCAGGATGTGAGATTAAAGGGGAGGATAAAAATATGACTTCGGCTACATCTAAAAATATTACAATTATAAATTTTGGAATGGGTAGCCCAAATGCAGCTACTATTATGGACCTTTTATCAGCAATTACTCCAAAGGCTGTTCTTTTCCTTGGTAAATGCGGTGGATTAAAAAATAGAATTAATATTGGTGATTTCGTTCTTCCAATTGGAGCTATTAGAGGAGATGGAACATCGAATGATTATTTTCCTCCTGAAGTTCCTGCTATGCCTTCATTCTCTCTTCAAAAAGCTATCTCTACAACTATCAGAGAATTTAAAACTGATTACTGGACAGGAACTGTTTACACAACAAACAGAAGAGTTTGGGAATATGATAAAGGATTTAAAGACTACATAAAAAAAACTAGGGCATATGCTATTGATATGGAAACAGCTACATTATTTACAGTTGGTTTTCATAATAAAATTCCAGTAGGTGCATTATTACTTGTTTCAGATTCACCAATGACACCTGAAGGTGTTAAAACTCTTGAAAAAGATGAAATTAATTCAAGACAATTTGACGAGAAACATATTGAAATTGGTGTTGATTCTCTAAGAAAATTAATGAATAATGCTGAAACTGTTAGACATCTTAAGTTTTAGTTACTTAAAATGAGAGTTTCATTTATATTAATTTTTATATTAATTTTTGGCTGTACAAAATCAGATTCTGATCTTGATGAGAAGTTATCCAAAGAAGGATCTGATAATTTTGAATATTATGAAGGGCTATCTAGCTACAATATTCAACATGATGGTTTAAATAGAGAATATTTACTCTATATACCCCCAAATATTCAATCAAGAACTAATCTTCCTGTAATTTTTAATTTTCATGGATACTCAGGTCAAGCAGATCAGTTTTATAATATGACAAATTTAGTAGATATAGCAAATGAGAATGGAGTTGTTTTAGTATACCCCCAAGGTGCATTATTGCCTGGAGGGGCTTCTCATTGGAATGCAGCACCAAAAAGAGATGGTTCTACATCATTTATTAATAAAAGTAATGTAGATGATATAGGATTCTTTTCGGCTATGTTAGATGAAATAAATCGAAATAATATCCTTGATTTAAACAGAGTTTATGCAATAGGATACTCTAACGGAGGTATGTTCTCTCATTTTTTAGCATGTAATACAGATAATGTTTTTGCGGCAATTGGTGATGTAGCTGGGACAATGCTTTTTGATACATTTAATACTTGTAATCCTTCTTCACCAACTCCACTTTTAAAAATTCACGGAACATCTGATCCCGTTGTTGCATATAATGGTTTTGACCAACAAGGTTTTAAAACAGTTGATGAGGTTGTTAATTTTTGGAAATTAAATAATAATTCTAATGATTCGTTTATTTTCAATAGTATGGTAAGTACTTCATGGGCTAATTATATGGGCCCTGTAGATTTTGAAAAATACACATACGAATCAGATTTAAACGGACCTAGTGTTGTTCATTATAAAATGCTAAGAGGTCTTCATTGGTGGGATTACAGTCTAGATAACGATCTTAAAACAAGTTCATTATTATGGGAGTTTTTTTCCCAACATACTAGGGAATAATAGAGATAAAAAAAAGGGACATCAAGTCCCTTTTTAATCTGTGAATTTAATTACTATTGTAATCCAAGCATTATACTACCGAAGTCAAAAAACTCCCATATAAAAGCTGTTTTTCCTTCTTCATCAAATTGTTGAACTGAATAATAAGAAGTTTCAAATTCTGTACCGGATTCTTTATGGTTATATGTCCATACACCGTATGATCTTACACCTCCATCAGGTAAAAACTCAGTATCATCTACACCCGGGTAGTACTGTCTGTTTGTAAACTTAAAGTTTTCAAAAGCACCATGCCATCCTTTCATTCCTTCCATCCACTCAGATTTTGTAAGTGAATCTCCTTGAGGGCTTGACCAAATTAAATCTTCAGAAGCACCATCGAACATAGATTGTAAATCTCCATTTTCGAAATAGTTAAATTCAGCATCAACTTTTTCAACATTAGTATTGTATTTTTCAAGACCAGCATTGAATTTAGAGGATGTTGCATCAGGAGAAGCACATGCTGCTAGTAAAGTAATTGCAGTTAAGGTTAATAATTTTTTCATTGTGTTTATTTTTAAAATTCAATGTAAATTTATGAAAAACATATATTTAGTAGTTAATAATTTACTTTTTAGATAGAATATGGAAATTCCTGAAAAATTAAAATTAGAATATCTTCTTGCTCTTGACACTCATATTGAGACTGTTGGTAAGGAAAACAAAGAAGCTACCATGAAAAAAATTTTTGAAATTACAAGAGATATTGCTGACCTTGGGTTTGGTGAGAAAGATATTCATGAAATAGCAAAAGATGAAGAACTTTATCTTAGATACGAGACTTGGAGAAAGTCTAAAAATATTTAATAATATGAGATTTTTACAACTAATTCTTATCTGTTCTATTTTATATGGAATTTATTCTATTATAACAGCTGATTTAAGCGGTTTTATTTGGTTACTAGGTGGTGCTTCCTTTCTTTTCTTAAGTAACAAATGGATGAACTAATGAAAATACCAAAAAATTTAATGTTTGAATACTTGCTTTCTCTTGAGAATTACAGTGATTCTCACCCAACACTTAAGGATATAACAATGAAAGAAGCACTTGATGCGCAAAAACAAATTATAGACTTAGGATTTACTGATCAAGATATAATAGCAATGAAAAGTGAAGAGCTTATGATGGAATATAAATTATGGAAACAAGAGACAGGGCAATAAATACTATTATGAACAAAGAAACCTTAAATTCAATTATTAGAAACAGAAAATCAATTTATCCAAATGACTATACTGGGGATGAGATTCCTGATAATCTTATTAGAGAAATATTATTGAATGCAAATCATGCTCCAACACATCGAATGACTCAGCCATGGTTCTTTAAAGTTTACAAAAATGAATCCAAGCAGAAGTTAATTGATATAGTGAGTAAAATAGATGATTCCAAGATATCAAAAATTAAGCTTGATAAATTCATCCAAAAAATAAATGATTCAAATACTGTTATATCTATTTTCTTAAATAGAGATAAAAAAGAAAGATTACCTGAATGGGAGGAAATAGCAGCTGTTTCCATGGCCGTACAAAATATGTGGTTAACATGTTATGTAAATAATATTGGCTCATATTGGAGTACTCCAGGATTTATTCATGAATATGGGAATCTTATAAAATTAGATAATAATCAATCATCATTAGGTTTTTTCTTCATGGGTGTATATGATCATAAAGAATCCCCTAAATTAAGAGATGACATAAATACTAAAGTAGAGTGGCAATAGATTTTTGTATTAATTGATGGATATTTAAAAATTTTTTAGAACATCTTTTCTTTAATCATCAACATAACTTACTTTAGCACCTTAACTTTTTAAACCTTAAGAAGAATGAGTAATATTCTTTCAATAGATTCTGTCTCTAAGCATTATGGGAATTTTACCGCACTAAATAATGTTTCGATGAATATTAGAGAGGGTTCTATTTTTGGTCTTCTTGGTCCAAATGGAGCAGGAAAAACTACTTTAATCAGAATCATTAATCAAATTACTATGCCTGACTCAGGAAAAGTTTTATTTGATAACACTCCACTTAATGTAAAACACATAAAAGATATTGGATATTTGCCCGAGGAAAGAGGTCTTTACCAAAAAATGAGTATTGGTGATCAAGCCCTATATCTTGCCCAGCTTAAAGGATTAGACAATTCCACAGCAAAATCAGAACTAAATAGCTGGTTTGAGAAGTTTGAGATTACAGATTGGTGGGATAAGAAAATCACCGAACTTTCAAAGGGAATGGCCCAAAAAATTCAATTTATTGTTACTGTTTTGCATAAACCAAAACTATTAATTTTTGATGAGCCATTTTCAGGTTTTGATCCAATAAATGCTAATCTAATTAAAGATGAAATTTTAAAGCTTAGAGATAATGGTGCAACAATAATCTTTTCAACACATCGAATGGAATCTGTTGAAGAGCTGTGTGAGGATATAGCATTAATTAATAAATCCAATAAAATTTTAGACGGTAAATTAGATGATATCAAAAGAAAATTTAAATCAAATACATATGAAGTAGGTGTTAATTCATCTAATCCAGATCTACTTAATAAGAAGCTGGAGTCTAATTATGATATAAGTAGCCCATCATTTAAAACTATAGGAGATAATCTGAAACTAAATGTGAGACTAAAGAATAATCAAAATTCAGAAGATCTTTTAAAACTTATAAGTCAAGATTCTGAAGTAATTCATTTTAAGGAAGTTATTCCTAGTGCAAACGAAATATTCATTAACTCTGTTGAAAACGATTAATATGGAACATTTCTCACTAATAGCTACAAGAGAATATTTAAACAAAATAGGTAACAAATCTTTTATTCTAATGACTTTGTTATTACCAATTTTTTTATCTGGTATAACATTCCTTCTTAGTTTTCTTAGCTCAGTTAATAACGACACTTCTAAAACTATTTCTGTTGTAGATAACACCGGATACATATATCAAAAATTGGATTCCTCTACTGATATAATCTATGATTTAATTGAAGATACTTCTTTAGATGAGGCTAAGGAAATTTCTAGAAATAAATCTGACTATGGTCTTCTATATATAAATAATTTTGATTCACCTGAAGAGATAGCCGAGTCTATTATGTTTATATCTGAAACATCTCCTTCATTTACTGTCCTCAATAAACTTGAATCACAGCTTGAATCAATTTTAACTAATGAAAACTTTAGAATCCTAGGTATTGATATTAATCAAATAAATTCATCAAAAATTATTATTAATTTATTTCAAGAAAGTTTCGATGGTGAGGAGACTACAAGAGTTGACGGTGTTGTGAAACTTGGTTTTGGTTTTGCCCTAGGTATGCTTCTTTATTTTTTCATTTTTGCCTATGGAAGTATGATCATGATGAGTGTGATGGAGGAGAAAACAAGTAGAATTGTTGAAATCATTATATCTTCTGTTAAACCATTTAACCTTATGACTGGAAAGATAATAGGAGTTTCTCTAGCAGGTTTAACTCAAGTTTTAATTTGGTGTGTAATGTTTTCTGTTTTTTCTTACTTCTTTTCAACCTATTTTGGTATATCTGCCTCTTCCAGCTCCGGTGAGATAATATTAAGTACAGATGAGGCAGATGCAATATCATCATTTGCTCTTGAAATGATTTCTGCATTTATGAATTTACCTTTAACTAATATATTTTTTGCGTTTATAATGTACTTTATTGGAGGTTATTTTCTGTTCGCTTCGATATTTGCAGCAATTGGAGCAGCAATTGATAATCAGGCAGATGCTCAACAATTTATGTTACCAATAACACTTATAGTTATTATTGGTCTATATGTAGGAATGTTAACTGTACCTGAAGACCCAAATGGTATCATAGCTCAAATATTTTCATATATCCCATTTACTTCTCCAATTGTAATGATGATGAGAATACCGCATGGTGTTCCTTTGTATGAACAGATATTGTCACTAACTATTTTATTCTCTTCAGTTTTATTTTTTGTATGGATATCAGCTAAGATTTATAGAATTGGAATTTTAATGTATGGCAAAAAAATAACTTACTCAGAGATGATAAAATGGATTAAATCTTAATTAAATATGAAAAAACTACTATTATTATCAGTGCTTTTTATTTCATGTGATAACCCTGAAAACCATGGAAATTTGTCAATATTTGAGACACCTACATCAGAACAATTTGACAAATGGTTAGAAATAGACTCTGTATATATAGATATGGTATCTCCAATGGTTAAGGTCTATAAGGGAAGTGCTAAATTAAACTTTAATGGTAATCCATGGGAAAATAAAAGTTTTCAATCTGAATATTCTGATCTGACATGGAGAGAGCTATATGATTATGTCATATATTCTAAAGAAATATATAATGAATTAGGATATCAAGAAGGTGAAAAGTTTTTAGACTCACTTAATAATAGATTTGATCAGATGAGAGATGATCTAATAACTTGGAAAGAAGAATAGGGTTAAGGTATTCAAGACTAAACTTTTATCCTCTGGTGAAGCAAAAAGCTACTTTGTAGTAAATAGTAATCGGAGGATTTTTTATATCATTTAATACCCTCAAGCATAAATAGGAAAGCATACTCCATTGCTATTTCTTTTAAGGGTTCAAACCTTCCAGATGCACCACTATGACCAGTATCCATATTAGTGTGCAGCAAAATCATGTTACTTCCTTGATGATAAGTTCTAAGTTTTGCAACCCATTTTGCAGGCTCCCAATATTGTACTTGAGAATCATGAAGTCCAGTAGTTACAAGAGTATTTGGATACTCCACACTTCTAACATTATCATAAGGTGAATAAGATTTTATGTAATTATAATATTCCTTATCATTTGGGTTACCCCATTCGTCATATTCACTAGATGTAAGAGGTATAGAATCATCTAACATAGTCGTTATAACATCTACAAATGGAACAGCTGAGATTATTCCATTATATAATTCAGGTGCCATATTCATTATTGCTCCCATTAATAATCCTCCTGCTGAACCTCCTTCTGCATATAGGTGTTCTCTAGATGTATAATTATTATCAATTAAAAACTTAGAACAACTAATGAAATCTTCAAATGTATTTTTCTTAGATAACATTCTGCCATTTTCATACCATTGTCGACCAAGATATTGACTTCCTCTAATGTGTGCTATTGCAAATACAAAACCCCTATCAAGTAAACTTAATCTAACTGAAGAAAAAGAAGGATCAATTGTTGAGCCATAAGAACCATATCCATACTGAAGTATAGGAGTATCATGATTAAGTTCCGTATCAACATGTCTAACTATTGATATTGGAATTTTTATACCATCATGTGATGTTGCAAATAATCTTTCTGAAGTATAATTATCAGAATTGAACTCTCCACCTAAAACTTCCTGTTGCTTTTGTATTTCTTCGTCTTGAGTATCCAGGTTGTAATCAATGACACTGTAAGGGGTTGTTAATGAGGTGTAATTATATCTTAAAATATTTGTATCAAAATCAGGGTTTAAACCAATAGATGCATCATATGTTTCATTTTCAAAGTCAAAACCACTCTTAAAACCTAGATAATAATCTTGATTTCCATCCCAACTTTTAATCCTAATTTTTAATAGTCCATTATTACGCTCTCCAATAACCATGAAATTCCTGAAAAAATCAACCTCTTCAAGTAATACATCATCTCTATGGGGAATCACATCTTTCCAATTATTTTTTGATGGAGACAAAATAGGGGTTTTTACTAATTTAAAATTTGTGCTATTATCAATATTAGTAGAGATGTAAAACATATCTTCAAAATGATATGGTCTATACTCAAGACCTCTTTCTCTCTCTTGAATAACTTTAAAAGATTCAAGTGGAGTCTTACTTGATAAGTATCTATATTCAGTAGACATTGTACTTCCCGATCCAATCATTATATATTCTCTAGATTTAGATGGGTATACGTAAGTTGAAAAAGTTTCATCTTTCTCCTCAAATACTAATATATCGTCTTTCTGATCAGAATCTAGTTTGTGTCTATATATTTTATCAGATCTTAATGTCTGAGAATCTTTTCCTGTATAAAAAATTGTTTGACTGTCATCCGCCCATGCTGCATATGAATTAACTCCAACAATATTATCAGAATACATTTCATCTGTATCTAGATTCTTAATCTTAATAGTATATATTCTTCTAGAAAGGGTATCAACTCCATAAGAAACCTTTTTATTATCTGGACTAATACTTATTCCCGAAACTCTAAAATATTTATAATCTTTAGCTAATAAGTTCACATCCAAAATGATTTCTTCTTCGGCATCTAGTTGCATATGCTTCCTAGTATAAATTGGATAATCTTTTCCTTTTTCATACTTAGTTACGTACCAATAATCATTGTAGAAATAGGGAACGGAATTATCATCTTCTTTAATCCTACTTTTCATTTCATTAAAAAGTTTTTTTTGAAAACTTTTAGTAGATTTTAAGATGGACTGAGTGTATTTATTCTCCTCATCTAAATAAGATATAACTTCTGGATTTTCTCTCTCGTTTAACCAGTAATAATTGTCTATCCTAGTATCATCGTGGATAATAAGTTTTTTTTCTTTCTTATCGGCAATAGGTGGGGTTATATTCATATTTGAACAACCATACAAAATGGTCAGCGGCAAAGATAATATTAATAAATTTCTCATTAGATAATTTTCATCAAGTTAGATATATTATATTTATGAATAACTAATAATCAAATAATTGGAAATGAATTATGAAAGAGATTAAAAACAAAAAATGGAATCAAACCAAGACAAATGACTCTTGGTCAATTTTTAAAATAATGGGAGAGTTTGTAGAAGGCTACGAAAAGTTAGGCGCTATCGGTCCCTGTATATCTATTTTTGGTTCTGCTAGAACTAAACCTGACAACAAGTATTATAAACTTACAGAAGAAATTGCAGCTGAAATTGTGGGTAGGGGATATGGTGTTATTACAGGTGGAGGTCCAGGAATTATGGAAGCAGCTAATAAAGGGGCTAATAGAGGCAAGGGAGACTCTGTAGGGTTGTGTATAGATTTACCTTTTGAAAAAAGTAACAATGAATATATAGATCAGGATAAGAAATTGACATTTGATTATTTCTTTGTTAGAAAGGTAATGTTTGTAAAGTATGCACAGGGATTTATTGTAATGCCAGGAGGGTTTGGAACTTTAGATGAAATTTTTGAAGCCTTAACTTTAATACAAACAAGTAAATCTGAAAAGTTCCCTATTATTTTAGTTGGTTCTGAGTTTTGGGAAGGAATGATAGATTGGATTAAGAAAACTTTACTTTTAGAAAATAAAAATATTTACAAAGAAGATTTAGATCTCTTAAAGATTGCTGATACAAAAGATGAAGTAATGAATATTCTTGAAGAATTTCATAATAACTATGAATTTAGCCCAAATTTTTAACTATTAGATATGAAAAAATTAAAGCTCTACACATTTATACCAATGTGGATATTTGGTTTTTTTGTATTGTTCTCTTTTGATTTATTTATGGAAGGAATCGTGTTTGAATGGCTAGAATGGAATGGAACAGATAAAAATGATTGGTTTTTTGTCTTATGGTGGGGATTTGTTTTTCTTTGGTTCACTTTTGGTATAACTCAAATTTATTTTAAACTAAACTCTAAAAATCATAATTCTTAAATAAATGAAAAAAACATTTACACTATTTGTCATTTTTTGTCTATCAATTCAATTATCAATTGCTCAACATGAAGGATATTCTTCTGATTCTTGGAAGAATCAACTTGATGTTGAAGAATTATTTGCTAAGCATATAGATAAGACATCATTCAAAAAACATCTTAAAAAACTTACGGAACGTCCTCATGTTGTTGGAAGTGAAGCTAACGAAGAAGTTATTCGATATATTGGTGAGATTATGGATAAGGCAGGATTAGATGTAACTAATTATCCATATGATTTATATCTCCCAAATAAACCAGGAAGTTCTCTTATTGAAATTGTAACTCCTTCTAGAGATGTACTTAATCAAAAGGAAGATATTATACCAAATGACCCATTCTCGGATGATCCATTACTTTGGAAAGGTTGGAATGCATTTTCAGGAAGCGGAGATATTACTGCAGAAGTTGTTTATGCAAACTACGGACGTAAGGAAGATTTTGAAACATTAAAATCTCTTGGTGTTGATGTTAGTGGGAAAATTGTTTTGGCCCGTTATGGAGGTAATTTTAGAGGGTTCAAAGCAAAGTTTGCAGAAGCTAATGGAGCTGCAGGACTTATTATATTTACAGATCCTAAAGACAGTGGTTATACTAAAGGTTTAGTTTATCCAGATGGACCATTTTACAATGAATCTACTATTCAAAGAGGTTCTTTGCTTACAACAGACTTCACAGGTGACCCATTAACTCCTTTTGAACCAGCTCTACCTATAGACGGTAAAAAGAAGATTAAAAGACTTGATCCTAAAGATGCTCAATTACATACTATTCCAGTTACTCCTATTGGTTATGGTGAGGCAGAAAAAATATTAAGCCAAATGAAAGGTAAAGTTGTTCCTCAGTCCTGGCAAGGTGGACTTCCGTTTACATATAGATTAGAGGGTGGTTCTTCACTTACTGTAAGGTTAAAAGTAGATCAAAAGATAGATTTTGTTCGTGCTTCAAATGTAATAGGAATGTTAAAAGGAAGTGAAGCTCCTGACGAATGGATTATTTTGGGATGTCATTTAGATGCATGGGGTTTTGGTGCTACGGATCCTAATAGTGGAACTGCAATGCTGCTTAGTTTAAGTGAAACACTAGGTAAATTAAAAGATGATGGATTTAAACCAAAAAGATCCATTTTAATTGGACACTGGGATGCAGAGGAGCATGGTGTGATTGGTTCATCTGAATGGGTGGAGCAAATGAGAGATGAATTGAATGCAAAAGGAGTGGTTTACATGAATTTTGATGGAGGAGTATCAGGTAAAAATTTCGGAGCATCTGCAGCTCCGACATTAAAAAAATTAATGGTAGAATCATCAAAAGTTGTCAAATATCCATATACTGACCAAAGTCTTTTCGAGTTTTGGAAAAAAGATAACAAAGAAGAACCATCAATTGGAAATTTAGGTGGTGGTTCTGATCATATTGCTTTTTATATGCATGTAGGTGTTCCTTCATTGAGTGGGGGTGCTGGTGGTCCGAATCTTTATCACTCTAATTACGATAGTTTTAGTTTTTACGAACAATATGTAGATCCTGAATTTCAAATGGGTCCAATGGTAGAACACATGGCAGGATTGATGGCCCTTCGAATGGCTAATGCAGAAATAATACCTTATAACTTGAACAGGTATGCTCAAGATTTGAAAATTCACTTTGCTAATGCTGAGAGTAAAATCAATGGATTTGATAAAGAATTCAAAGGGTTTAAATTGACAGCTGATGCAATCACGTCTCTTGAACAAATTTCACAGGAGTTAACATTAAAAATAAAATCTAATTTAGAAAATGAAGAATATTCTAAAAAAGAACTTCAAAATTTAAACCAACAACTAATTGGTCTGGAAAAGAGTTTCATTTCAGATCAAGGAATGTACTTTGGCTCTTGGTATAAATCACTATATGCTTCTTCAGATCCTTTTAGCGGTTATGCTGCTTGGATTCTTCCAGGATTAGAATATGAAATTGCATTGAAATCTTCAGATAGACTTCAAGAGTGGGACTCTCGTTATACTAATGCAATAAATTCATTGACCTTAAAAATGAAGCAACTAATTCAAGAATTAAAATAACACTATGACTGAAGAAAATTCTATAGGAGATTTATTAGAAAGATTAAATCAAGAACTACAAAATCCTAGAGATTCTGTTCATAAAATAGTTTTGAAAACTACAATTGATAACATTAATAAACTCTTAATATGAAAAAACATATAATTTTTAGTTTTTTAATTATTCTTTTATTTTCCTCTTGTGCTTCTATTTTAACTGGTTCAGATAAAAGTGTTCTATTCGAATCTAATCCAAGTGGTGCTAAAGTTTACATTAATGGAATGGAACAAGGTAAAACTCCAACTACTTTGAATGTAAAAGCAGATGACAGAGTTGACTTTAGATTAGAAAATTATAGAGAAAGAGTAGTAATAATGGATTCGGATTTTAACTTAGTTGCAATTTTAAATGGTGGTTTTCTAATAGGATGGGGGATAGACGCTCTAACAGGTTCTCTTAAGAGAGTTAATACTAAATACGTTAAAGTTAATTTAGAAGAATCTTCAGATGGAAATACTTTTTTAGATCATGCAATTGATAGAGGTACTATTACGGAGGTTAAAGTAAACACTGTGGATAAACTAATAGAGACAACTATAATTCTTAAATAGATATGAAACAGTGTAAAAACTGCCTAGAAATGTACGATCATCCTCATCCAACAGCTGGAATCGGAAAGTTTCGTTTTTTTTGGAGATTATTGTCCTTATTGTGGTTCTTTTAATTCAGATTTTGATAAATATTCAATTATTGGTTTTCTTGTGTTTATTCTAATCGGACTAATAATTTATTTAACCAATACTTACAGTTTTATTTGAAATGGAACTTTAAGTTTTTCCCAATGAAGGAAAGCAACTACAGAATTATCGGTAATATTTCCAAAGTTATAGGTAAGAAGTTCCTGAAAAGCAGCTTCAACTGGTGTAACTGTAACTCTTAATGCATCTTCAGATTCATCATAATTAAAGCTACCCCATTGGTTATTATTCTTGTTGAATATAATAATCCAGTCTGATTTAGAAGGAATCATATGAATACTGTATTTACCGGGTGGTAGAGTAGAGCCTTCAATTTTTACTTCGTTATTTATCTCTATTGTTGTGTTTTCATTAGCACCTGCTCTCCATGGAAATGATTTTCCATTAGAATATTTATCTGGAGCAGCTAACCCATAGGGGACCATATTACCCCATACTATTCTTCCTTTCACTGCAGGACGACTATAATTAATGGTTATTTTCGTATCAGCTCCAACATATTGAGTGACACTTGATTTTTGACTTTGTCTTATCTGATTATCTTGTCCAAAAGAGTTGATTGAAACAAGAGTCATCATAAGCGACAAAAAGATAGTAGATGTATTTTTTTTCATGTTTAAATGTAAAAAAACCCCCTTAATTAAAAGAGGGTTTTTAGTTAATTTATTTATAATAAATTGATTAATCATTTGGAGGTCTACTATACTGAACAACTCTCATAATCTTATCTTGTTCATTGATGTATAACCTTTCATAGAAGTTAATAGATTCACTACTACCATCTTTAATATATCGAGTCTCTGTAAAAGCAGTAGTTACAACTCTGTTTTCTGAATCCTCCATTTTTAATGGCATAATGAATATATAGTTTCTTGATATTGAATCCCAATTTGATTGTCTTTCAACAATAAAATCAGTATTAGTCATATCAACATCAAAAACTCCACCTATATCTGCTGGATGAAATTTAACAGTTTCTGCAGATAAATCTACCATTCCTTGAGGATTCATATTTTCATATGCATCCAAGAATTTTTTTACTAGATCGTAGTCTTTTTGATCACCTGCCATATACCCCTTTTCAAAACGAGAGTCGTCTAGTAGCCAGTTTCCTGCAATCTTCTCTGATTCAACAGAACTGTCACAAGATGTAAAAGCTGTGGCTATAATAAATAGTGAAAGTAATTTTTTCATTTTAATTGATTTAAAGATTATTCTCTAATTTAAGGATAATCTTATTGAATATTAAAAATCTTTATAAAATTGAAAAGTCAAAACTATTTCAAAGGATTACAAATTATTATCTTGAGATAAAATTCTTATAATTATGAAAAATATATTTTTTACCCTTTTTCTTTCAGTTTCGATTTATGCTCAAGAAAGTAAAGATTATTTTGTTCTATTAACTTCTGACCCTATGTCTAATCCTTCTGCTGCAATGATGTCCATTAATACAGCATCAGAAGCTCTAAATCAGGGTCATAATGTTGTTTACTTTGCAGCTGGTGATGGAGTAAAGATTCTCATGAAAGATGTAATTAGAAATTTACATACCGTTACATCTCATGGTGGTAATACTAACAATATAAGTAAAAGGGCAGAAAAACTATTAACTGAATTTTCTAATAATGGGGGTGTTATTCATGTCTCAGAAGGTTCATTTCTAACATTTGGAGTAAATCAAGACAATTCAAATGAAATATTAATAGGTGTTAATGATATTAATTGGAGTTATCCAAAGCAATTAATTCAGGTAAGCTCTGATGCAGACATAGTGTTCTCTTATTAATCCTTAATTAGATATATGAAAAAGCTCTGTATTCTTTGTTGTTTGATAATATTTTCATGTGATTCTTATCAAAATTCAAAAGATCAATTTAGTCTTACTCAAACCATTGAGGCAGTTACGCTTTTAGGCGATACTCTAAGTAGTCCTGAAATTAAGGAGGGTATATCATTTGATCAATTCAAATCAGCTCAACTTAATTATTTTGAAAATCAAGATAATCCTGAAGCTTTAATTTGGTTTGGTAGAAGAGTAGCTTATTTGGGGTATTTTAAAGAAGCTATTAAAATTTTTACACTAGGAATTGAAACATATCCGAATGATGCTCGTTTTTATCGTCATAGAGGTCATAGATATATTTCTACCCGTCAATATGATAAAGCAATAAATGATTTTGAAAAGGCTGTAAAATTAATTGATCAGACAGTTGATCAAATAGAGCCTGATGGTTTACCAAATTCAAAAAATATTCCTCTAAGCACACTTCACGGAAATATATGGTATCATTTGGGTCTTGCATATTATCTTAAAAATGACATGAATAGTGCTTTAAAAGCATTCAATAATAGAAGTGTGACTCATAAATTTGATGACAATATTGTTTCAGCAGGTCATTGGTTGTATATGATTTATAGAAGGCTAAATAGAATTGAAGAATCTATTTCTGTTGTTAATCAGGTTAATCAACAGATGGATATAATAGAAAACATGAGTTATCATCAATCATGTTTGTTTTATAAAGGTGTACTAGAGGAGTCAGAACTCGTAATTGATGAAGTTGCTCTTTACAGTCTAGCTAACTGGTATGTTTATGAGAAAAATGACACTTTAAAAGCTAAGACATATTATGAGAAATTACTCAGTACAGGAAATCCATATTCTTTTGCCTTCATAGCAGGAGAATCTGATTGGTCAAGACTATTTGAATAATATTTAAAGAATCAGGAAAATCTTTTATTTCCCATAAAAGATTTTACAGGTTTACAGAAATAAAAATTGGTATATGATCTGAAGGCCAAAGATTATTTGGTAGTCTCTTATAAATATGTCTGTAATCAACAACTTTTAAATTAGAGGTGAATATATAGTCTATTCTCTCCATTACCTTACTATCTAATTCGAAACCATTAAAAGTTCCAAAGGGATTCTTTATTGGAAAATTAATATGAGGATCATCAAATTCTGAAGATAACAATCTAATAGGACTATCATTTGGAGAAGCATTAAAATCACCCATAACAATAATTCTATCTTTAATATGGTTATTTTCTCTAATGTGATTCAATATCACATTTACCGAATTTTCTCTTGCGATTTTTCCAATATGATCAAAATGAGAATTGTAGACTATAAATTTTTTATTTGAACTTACCTCTAAGAAAACACCAACAGTTGTAATCCTATTTAAAGCTGCATCCCATCCAATTGATGGTACTTCGGGCGATTCAGATAACCAAAAGGTTTCAGCTTTTTCTAATCTTAGTTTTTCACTTTTATAAAAAATAGCTGAATACTCACCTTTATCTCCTCCATCTCTTCCTTCACCGATCATATTGTAACCCTCTAATTGTTTTGATATATACTCTATTTGATTAGGCAACCCTTCTTGAATTCCTAAGACATCTGGATTCTCTTCTTTAATCAAAGAAATAAGTCCTTCTTTTCTATTGTCCCATTTATTAATCCCGTCAGATTCAATATCAAGACGAATATTATAAGTTATCAAACTAATTGTTTGATTAGATTCTGAACAAGAAATACAAACAAACAGTAAACATGTTAATATAAATAATGATAATTTTCTCATTTTTAGTTCATTAGTTTCTTGTATTTAGGTAATTACTTTTAAAGAAAAATACAAAGGTGAATTTAAAGATTATTTGATTAAATTGTCGACATGAAAAAATTAATTATTATACTTTCTATATTCTTTTCTTTCAACATATATTCACAAGTAGAAGTGGGAGTTGCTGGTGCAATGGATATAGAAAACGATATCTCTAAATTAGGAGTAGGTACAAGTTTTAAGATACTTCCAAAAGTTGCACTGGGTGCTGGTGTTATGATTACACCATTTAAAATAGATGATGATTATGAAATTATGTACAATGTGAAATATAATTTGGGAAGATTAAACGTTGTGGCTGGATTTATGACTGAAATGAATCCAAAAATGGATTCAGAACCATACTTCGGAATTGATTACAAACTCTTTAAAAACAGAAAACTTAAAATTTTTTATAATCAATCAGATATGATGAAAACTATCGGTATAAAGACTCCTATTTTAAAACTAGGAAAAAAATAATATTAAACAAGTATGATAAAAACATTAATACGATTAAGAAATTATCTTATTTCAGGTCTTCTTTTCTGGATACCTCTAATTCTGAGTGTTATCGTTATTAAGTTCTTCTTAGAGTTTATTAATAATCTCGTTCCACAAAAATACCTGCCAGAAGCTATATTTAATTTAGATACTACCATTCCAGGCTCTGGAATTATCTTAGTGTTGTTAATCTTACTTATAACAGGTGTATTTGTTACTAATATATTAGGGAGAAGGTTAGTAGCCCTATGGGAAAAGCTCCTTAACAAAATTCCAGGTTTTCGAAACATATATAACGTATTAAAAAAACTTTCTGATACTGTATTAAATAGTTCAACTGAAAGTTTCAGAAAAGCATTTTTAATTCAGTATCCGAATAAAGGGATCTGGGTAATCGCTTTTCAATCTGGTGATTACCAAGGTGAAGCTAAGTCAATTATTGGCGAAGAATTAATTAATCTATTTGTTCCAACCACACCTAATCCAACTTCAGGTTTTTTTGTTTTGATACCAAAAAAAGATGCATTTGAACTTGATATTAGTGTTGAAGATGCATTTAAGCTGGTAATATCTGCAGGCGTAGTTACGCCTAACTCAGTTAAAATTAAGGGTAAGAAAAAGAAATGAATTTAAAAATTATTAGCACTACACTATTTATTCAATATCTTTTATTCTTTAAATATTTTTGTTAGATAGTAACTAAAGCAAAAACATGAAACAAATTTCTTTTTGGCAAACATGTATAATTACAATCTTACTGATGGTGATTACCGATTCAGTCAAAGCACAGGAAAGTGAATTGACTCTTGATGACCTGTTTGCAACACCAAAGCTGACGGGAACATCTCCGTCTAGGCCTTCGTGGGCTCCGGACAGTAAGAACTTAGCATTTTCCTGGAGTGAGCCAGGAAATTCTGGGCGTGGCCTCTGGGTATCCACAAGCGATGGGAAAGAAGTACGGCTCGTCTCCAATATAGCATCTGAGTCAGTGCGTGATATTGTCTGGACTGATGCGAACACTATCATTACCCTTCGAGGTAACAACTTATGGGAGACATCGCTTAGTCAAGAAGAAGATATCCAATTGACGACTGTAATGACAGGTGCAGCTAACCTATCGATATCACCAAGTGGCAATCAAGTAGCTTATATAAGGAATGGTGACTTGTGGCTTGTTGACCTTGTATCTAAAAAGAATATTCAACTTACAGAGATTGGTATGGCAAGTCTCTCGAGCTTAGGTAAGGGGCGCTACAGTCGACCCGAACGTGAAATCGGTCCAGGCATCTGGAGTGGGCCAATTTACAAGTGGTCCCCAGATGGCAAGACAATTGCGTTTCACTCCGTTAATAGAAGTGAGATGCGAAAGGTACCTTTCCCAGACTACCTTGCTGATGAAACCAGTCCCAACGAAGTACGAAGAAGTTATCCAGGTGATCCAAACGAGATTCGTATGGTTGGACTAATAAATATAGAAAGCGGTAACATTATATACCTCGATTTGCCCGATCCCTATGCCAACCAGGTCATCGACTTCAACTGGTCACCAAACAGTGATTTGCTAGTTGATACCGCATCCGATACTGCAGTTGAACGTAAGTTGTTTGTAGTTGCATCCGGAGAAAGCCAGTTGCGCGAGATTTGGCGAGGTGTTCGAGAGAGTCGCATGTACACATCGTTTGGATCTACATGGCATCCGGATGGAAAGAAGGTCATTTTCTTAAGTGATATGGGCGATCGCTATGGGCTTTATACAATCGATACCTCAGACCCAAATCATCTTCCACAACTCCTAACAGATCCCTCTTACGATGTTCTGTCCACCCCAAGTATTGCAGGTGATGCAGTATTTTATTCAGGTAATGGCGTTAATCCCTACGAACAGCACGTATATCGCCTTAAGATCTCTAGTGGTCATCTCAAACAGGTGACGAGTCTCTCGGGTCGAAACGTTGGTTATCCATCACCCGATGGCCGACACTTGGTGTTCATGCACAGTAACGATACATCACCGCCGGAGCTTTACGTGGTAAGTAGCAATGGTGGTAACGCTGCGCAAATAACCCACTCACCGTTGCCCGCTTTTACGGAGCGAACCTGGGCAACTGCGGAATACGTTAGTTTCCCCAGTCTCGTAGATGAATACACGTTGCATGCCCGAATTTTGAAACCTACCCATATGAAGCCTGGCACAAAACATCCTGTACTGTTTGGACCTGTTTATTCTAATACAGCAAGGAACCGCTGGGCAGGTAACTATAGCCTCGTACAGAATCTGTTAGTAAAAAAGGGGTATATTATTGTGCAGGTTGACTCACGTGGTAGTAATGGTTATGGCCGAGCATTCCGTGAAGAGTTCCTTTTAGGCTTTGCAGACCAGGACATAGAAGATTATGCAAGTGCTGTTGCCTACATGGAATCACTGGATTATGTCGATCCCGATCGTATCGGGATATGGGGGAGCAGTTACGGTGGTACACTCTCCGTTTATTCACTTTTGATGAAGCCAGGCTTATTCCAGGTTGGTGTTGCTGCAGCGGCTGCTGTTGACCCGGTATTTTTTGGTACGGACGATGTTGCGATTGTTCGTAACCCAAAGACACACCCTGAGGTCTTCGAAAGAAAAGCACTCAAGTATGCAGCAAATTTAGAAGATAAACTTCTGTTCATCCACGGCATGCAGGACCATGTAGTACCATTTAAGACTACGGCCGTATTAGCTGAAGAACTTATTAAACTCGGTAAGGACTTTGACTTTGCGTTTGCGCCGGGTGCAACTCATGCCTGGAGTCGTGAGCGTAATTATGATCGCTACCTATTTGGTAAGTTAATAGAATTTTTTGATCTTTATTTATCAAATGAATAGGATACCTTTATACCTGACTTTTCTATTGTTTTTAACATGTGCTAAGGAAGACTCTAAAGAATCCAAAATATACTCTTCATTTTCAGGCCCACAATATACCTTAACAATAACTGCTGGAAATGGTGGTAAACTTAATGCTGCTTCATGCCCAGCCGCAACTGAAGATGCTTGTAGAAATATATATCATAATACTGATAGACTAAAAACTACAAAAGTAAGTATCCCTGCAAAAACATATGTAACTGTTAGAGCTTTTCCAGATGAAGGATATGGACTTGCTTCTTGGTCCGATGGTTCAACTGATGAAATTATAGTTGTTTTTTTAGACTCTAATAAAGATCTAGAGGTTTACTTTCAACAAAATTAATTGAGGTTAGCTCTTATATAGATAGAGTATTCTTATACTAAGTTTAAATCAGGTAATTTGTTTATTTTCCACAAGCAAATAGATTTATCAGAATATATACCATCCATTTCTGAACATTTTTCATTAATTATTATAATTGGTTTTGGAAAATTAAAGGGTTCTTTCTCTAAGTTAATAGGTCTCCAATCACCTGTGTATATATCTGTGTTTTTCTCAAGATTAACAAAAGAAGTACTTAATAAGTAGGTTGATTTAGATTGTTTAATTCTAAATATTGATTTTTTAATATCCTTAAGAGAGAAATGTACTAGACAGTCTCTAACTAATATTAGATCACCTTTTGGTAATTCTGAATTTATAATATCAGAGTAGTAGAAGTTAACATTAGGTTTTTTATATTTTATATTATTCTCTTTAATAACTGAACGTACAATATCAAAGCCCTTATAATCTATATTTTCCATATCTAAAGAAGACATCCAATTAAAATCACCACATGGAATATCTATAATTGATTTAATCTTATACTGTTTAATGATAAGTTTTATTGCCTTTAGTACTTCTTTAGTGTTTTTAATTTCAGACCCTATGCCAGAACTACTTTCGTTACTTTCCCAAAAGTTTTCATTATAAATCATTTCAAATCTTTCTTGATTAGTAAGTTTTGAAAATTTTGATTTTGAGAAGTTATGGTAATATGATATTTTTTTCATATTTCTAAATTATTAAAATATATTCTAAATGATAATTTTATGATAAATTGCTAAATTAGAGATATGAAAAAATGGGACTTTAAAAACAATCCTCTTTTCTTCACAATGTTGGGAATGCTTATTGGTTCAGCTGCAGGATATATTGAAGAATGGACAAACATACCACAAATTATATCAGTAGCTGTAGGCTTTGTTATAGTAATGATTCCTTTATTTTTTTGGATTAAAGATTGGTTAAAGAAAAAGAAGAAATAGCTTGAATTTTTCTAAATAGGTATAGATCCTTACTTACCAATACAGAACTTAGAGAAGATAGATCCAAGTATATCTTTATCTATGTCTATTTTTCCGGTGATAATGGAGATGTTTATAATAGCTTCATTAAGATCAATACTAAGTAAATCACCCGATAATCCTTCTTTTAAACCTTTCTTTACAGACTCAATTGCTTTTAATGAATTATTTAAAGCTTCAAGATGTCTTGAATTTGTGATAATTATGTTGCTTTGAGATGATAGTTTTAGATTCTTAGAAATCAATTCTTTTAATCCTAATACAAGACTACTATCTAGAGCTGAAATTCTATAAAAAGTAACATTTTCTTCATTAATTAAAGACTTTATCTTGTCCTTGTAAGTGTCTGTATTAGAATTATTTAATAAATCAATTTTGTTTTCAACTAGATAAACTTGAAGATCCTCCCTCAAATAGGATTTCACCTCTTTAAGTAGCTCTTTTTCTGTTATATCAGACCTGTCAAATAGATAAATTAGTATCCTTGAGGAGTCAATTTTACTTTTTGCTCTTGCAACACCTATTGATTCTATCTCATCTGATGTTTCTCGAATACCTGCAGTGTCAATAAATCTATATTTAACACCGTTTATAGTAGTTACATCTTCTATTGTATCCCTTGTTGTACCTGGAATATTTGAGACTATTGCTTTATCTTCATTGACAATTGCATTGAGAAGAGATGATTTTCCAGCATTAGGTTTACCTGCAATAGTTACTGTTACTCCTTCTTTTATAACATTTCCATAGGTAAATGATTCAATTAAGCTAGATAATTTACCATCTAACTCGTCTAAGAGTGTTTTTAAATCACTTCTGTTGGCAAACTCTACATCTTCTTCAGAGAAATCCAGTTCAAGCTCTATAAGAGACTTAAAATGAATTAGTTTTTCTCTTAATACTTCAATCTCATCTGAATATCCACCTCTCATTTGTTCCATTGCTACTCTGTGTTCCTCTTTGGACTCTGATGCAATTAAGTCACCAACAGCTTCAGCTTGAGATAGATCCTTTTTGTTATTAAGATATGCTCTTAGTGTAAATTCTCCAGGAGATGCAAGTCTTACGCCAGCATCTGTAAATAGAGTTAGTATTCTTTGTTGTATGTAATTAGATCCATGACAAGAAATTTCAATTACATTCTCACCAGTGTAGGAGTGGGGTGCCTTATAAACACTAACTACCACCTCATCAACAACTTCATCTTTATCTATTAAATCTCCATAACTTATTGAGTAACCACTGGATTCAGATAGCTTTTTCCCTGATTTAGATTTAAAGAATAAATCTGTTTTACTAATAGCATCATCTCCAGATAATCTTATAATAGCAATCGCTCCAGATCCTGGAGGAGATGATAGAGCTATAATAGTCCCTTCATTATACATCGTTAAAGAACTTTAGTAAAAGTGGCTCTGTTTTTATGTTGATTATTCTCATAATTCTTCCAAAGCTGTTGAATAGCAGTATTTTCAATTAATTCGGGATTAGTTTCAACTTCTGTTATCCCAAACTTGTTGTAAAACTTCTGGAGTTCATTAAATAGAATAGCTATAACACCTTTATTTTGAAAATCAGGTCGAACACCAATAAGATAAAGTGATCCTTTGTGATTAAAGTTCTTAGCATGTAAAAGTCTAAGCTTTCCGATGAAATCAACTTTACCGTTTATCTTTTTTAATGCATTAGAAAAAGAGGGCATAGTAATTGCAAATGCTACTAGTTCATCATTTTCATCTGTAACACATTTAATAAATCCTGGGTTAATATATTTTAAGAATCTGTTCTTGTAATGATCTATTTGATATTCTTGAACTGGAACAAATGTTTGAAGCTTATCATAGGTTTTACCAAGTAAATAGAACATTTGATCTACATACGGAACTATCTGTTCAGTCTTAGTAAAGTTTAACTTCTTAAGCTTATACCTTTTAAGGATTAGATCAGAAAACTTTTTGACTTTTTCAGGAGAATCCTCATAGTTTGCAATTTTAAGTTCATACTCAACCCATTCAGCAAGTTTACTATATCCATGTTCAATCATATGATCCATATAGTAAGGATGATTATACAGAGTAATCATCGTATTTTTCTTTTCAAATCCCTTTATAAGCATTCCAGCTTTATCCATATTAGAAAAACCAACTGGGCCTTCAATAAACTCTAGATTGTTTTTTATTCCAATCTCTCTTACTTTTTCAAGAAGAGCTTTAGATACCTGTTTGTTATCAATGAAATCAAACCATCCAAATCTTACTTTTTTCTTTTTTAAATCATTAACCTCAACCCAGTTAATAAGTCCGGCAATTCTCCCAACAATTTTCCCATCTATATATGCAAGAAAATAATGAGCAATAGCATTTTTAAATACAGGATTAACATCTTTATCTAAGACCTCTAACTCTTCTTTTGTAATAGGAGCTACCCAATACTTTGATTCCTTATATAAATCATGTGGAAACATGACGAATTCTTTTAATTCATCACTATTTTGAACTTCTTTTATGGTAATATTTGAGTTGATTTCCATTTAAAAATACAAGTTACCAATAAATAGTTATTTTTCAAGATTTCACTAAATTTGGAAAACCATAAATTATGAAGGTTTTAATAATATTTCTTGCTATTTATCTCTTTATCAGGTATTTTATTCCTTCGGTACTTAGAATGATTTTTGCAGATATTTTTAAAACTGCTAAGAAAAAGTCAGATTTTGATAAATCCTCAACAAAAAAGAAAGAAAAAACCAATGAAAAATATGGTGAATATATAGACTATGAGGATATCGATTAATAAAGTTTCAATTAGAAAATCTCTAATACATCTTTACACTGCAATTGGATTTGCAGTTGTTTCATTAATCTTTTATAGTCCTTTGTTGGACGGTAAAAAATTATATCAATCTGATATTAATCAATATGAGGGAATGTCAAGAGAAATCTCCGATAATAGAGATAACTTTTCTGATGAAATATACTGGATTGATAATGCATTTGGTGGTATGCCTACATTTCAATTAGGAGCAAAGTTTGCCTATGATATATTATCTCCAATTCATATGTTATTTCGATTTATACCTAGACCAGCACATACACTGTTTCTTTATTTATTGACCATGTATATTCTTTTAATGGTATTAAAAATACCATGGAGAATTTCAGTACTTGGTTCTATTGCTTTTGCTTTTTCAACATACTTACTAATAATACTTCAGGTAGGACATAACACAAAAGCTCTAGCAATTTCCTATATACCATTAGTTGTAGCAGGTTTATTTCTTTTAAAACAACATAAATTATTACCTGGGTTCTTGGTAAGTCTTGTAGCTATATCGTTACAAATAAGAGCCAATCATTATCAAATGACATATTATATGTTAATTCTACTGGGAATATATTTAATAGTATACCTGATAGATTCATATAAAAATAATGATGTAAAGGACTTCCTAAAGTATATGGGGGTATTTATACTTGCTGGGATTTTATCATTAGGATTAAATGCACCTAATATTCTATCTACATATGATTATTCTAAATATTCAACAAGATCTCAAAGTGAGTTGAAATTAAATCCTGATGGAACTGAAAAGCAAATCTCTACAGGACTTGATTATGACTACATAACTCAATATAGTTATGGAGTTTTTGAAAGCTTAAATCTCATAGCTCCTAGAGTTCAAGGAGGAGCATCTTCAGAAGATGTTGGAGAAGATTCTGATCTCTATGAGTTTTTAATAGATAACAATGTACCTAAATCTCAAGCTGACTCATTTATTAAGTCAGTACCAACTTATTGGGGGAGCCAACCAATTCTAGAGGCTCCTGCATATATAGGGGCATCTGTTGTTTTTCTTTTTATTTTATCATTGTTTGTAGTTAAAGGTCCATTTAAATGGTGGTTACTAATCTCTTTTGTATTGTCATTATTATTATCATGGGGAAAAAACTTTCCATTACTAACGAACTTCTTTATTGATTATATTCCTTTCTATAATAAATTTAGGGCTGTATCGTCAATTCAAGTAATTCTAGAGTTTGCAGTTCCTTTACTTTCAGTTATAGGGCTTAATAAATTCTTGGCTGACTCAGAATTAAAAAATATAAAAAGATCTTTTGCAATCTTTTCAGTTCCATTGATCTTACTTCTAGTTATTAGTGGATCTTTTTCATTTGTTGGACTATACGATGATTATTATTCAAATGGGTATGGTCAGGAAATATTTAATCAAATCGTAGAAGAAAGAAAAAACATATTCAATAAAGATATTCTACGTGCATTATTTATAGCTGGGACAATATTCCTAACTCTTAGATTTTCAAGATTAATTGGAAGAAACTTTACCTTTATTATTGTTTCTGTCATTGTATTTATTGACCTATTTACAGTAAATAATAGATATATAGATAAGGAGTTATTTATTGATAAATCCATAAATACATATCAATTAACGGAAATTGATAACGAAATACTCAGAGATACTCTTGATTATAGAGTTTTTAATTTATCTACTGGATTATCTAATGCTAGTTCTGCATACTTCCATAATGCTCTAAATGGATATCATGCAGCTAAGCTTAGACGATTTCAAGAGTATTATGATTATCTAAATTTTCATGATAATGAAAAGTTATTTAACTCACTAAATGTTAAATATTTAATTGGAAAAGATGAACAGAATCAAGATCTGTTATATGAAAATCCAGATGCCTTAGGAAATGCATGGTCAGTTGACTCATTAATAGTTCTTAATAATCCTGATGAGTTATTAAGTAAATTAAAAGACATAGACATAAGCAAAGTAGCGCTTGGTCTTGAGAATACAATTCCTAAAGATTTACCTAAATCTTTTGATTCAGAAGATTTAATTAAAATTGAAAAAATTAAAAATTCATCATCTAGTCTTATTTATAATTATAATTCTTTATCTGAGCAGTTAATTGTTTTCTCTGAGATTTATTATCCTTCAGGGTGGGAGGTTTATATAGATGGTGAGAAATCAAATTACTTTGACATAAACTATCTATTAAGGGGGATGTTACTTCCAAAAGGAACACATACAATTGAATTCAACTTTTCACCTAAAATTGTAAAAACTGGAATTAACATCAGAATAATTACAATTATAATTACCTTTAGTTTAATAGCATTCATGCTTTACAAGGAAAATAAATGGGTATAGTCGTTAGGCAATCTTTTTTAAATCTAATAAGTATAGGGGTAGCCTTTCTTATTGGAGCTGTAAACACACTGTATTTATATCCTACTTTTCTTGGAAGCAAACTCCAAGGTCTAATTATAGCTCTATTGGCTATTTCTAATTTAGTACAACCTTTTATTTCTTTTGGAACTCAACACGCTGTAATTAGATACTACTCTAAATACACTAAGAAGTCTGAAAAAGATGGTCTATTGACTCTGTCAATATTAATTCCATTTGTAATTGTTTTACTATTTATACCTATTTTCTTTGCTTATTATGATCAGATTAGGCAGTATCTTTTTCAAAGTGATCAAAGCCTATCTAGATACGCCTATGTTATATTATACATAGCAGTATCAACATCATTATTTGAAGTCTTCTATTCATGGTTGAGGGTTAAGCTTAAATCGGTTTTTGGTAATTTTTTAAAAGAACTATATCCAAGACTATTAATAGCATTTTTATTAATTTCTTATTCAATGGGAATTTTAGATTTTGAGAACTTTGTATTATTCCTAATCTATGGATATTATTTAAGACTTATAATTATCGTTATCTATTCATTCATAATTATTAAACCAAAGCTTAATCTAAATTTTAAAAACGATTTTAAAGAAATTTTCAAATACTGTTTATTGATTTTCCTGTCAGGTGCAGCATCAAGTATTATTCTAGATATAGATAAATCGATGTTATCTTCAATTTTAACAGTTGAAAATGTTGCTTACTATTCAGTTGCTGTATTTATTGCTGCAGTAATAGAGATTCCAGGAAGGGCAATGTTTCAAATTTTAAGTCCAGTAGTAGCAAATGCTATAAACAAGAATCACTATAAAAAACTAGAAAGTCTTCTTAAAAAAAGTTCTACTAACCTTGTGTTAGTTGCTAGTTTATTTTTTCTTCTAATTAATCTTAATCTGGATGACTTCTATGAAATGTTAAACCAAGATGGATACTCAATTGGTATTCCAATTGTGATAATTGTTTCTTTTGGTAAACTCTACTCAATGTCTATAGGTTGTATTAATAATATAATTTCAAATTCTAAATACTATTACTATACATTTTGGTTTTCCTTATTTTCATCTGTATTAGCAGTGGTACTAAATATTTATTTGATAACAGAATATGGAATTGTAGGTGCTGCTTATGCCACTCTTATAGTTTTAACTATTATGAATTCATTAAAGATCTATCTAATAAAGTCTAAATTTAATATACATCCTTACAGTAAGGATACAATCAAAATTATTGTATTGAGTGGAATTGCTTACATTATATTCTCTTATCTTCAATTAGATTTTCAGCCATTTATAAACATTACTGTAAAATCAACTTTAATTCTAACACTATACACACTTTCAGCATATATATTTAGATTAAGTGACGATGTGAATATTTTTATAGATAAATTCAATAAGAACTGGTAATTAAATAATCTTGCTCTTAAGGTATTGTCCAGTATATGAATTTATGTTCTTTATTATTTCCTCAGGACTTCCTTCTGCGACTACTTCACCTCCTTTATCTCCTCCTTCAGGACCAAGATCAATAATATGATCAGCACAGGATATCATGTCTAAATTGTGTTCAATAACAAGAATAGAATGCCCCATTCTTATTAATTTGTCAAAGGTGTTCAATAACTTTCTAACATCATGAAAATGAAGTCCCGTTGTAGGTTCATCAAAAATGAAAAATGTTTTTTCAATTTGATCACCCTTTCCAATAAATGATGCTAATTTAATTCTTTGAGCCTCTCCACCTGATAATGTATTTGAAGATTGACCTAGGGATACATATCCAAGTCCAACAGATTGAAGTGGTAGGAGTTTACTTACAATTTTTGATTGATTATACTTTCTGAAAAATTGAATTGTATCATCTACCGTCATTTTGAGTAACATATCTATACTTACTCCATTGTATTTAATAGCTGTTATTTCATCTTTAAATCTCTTTCCTTTACATATATCACATTCCAATTCAACATCTGCCATAAATTGCATTTCAATTTTCACAACCCCTTCACCTTTACATTCGTCACATCTTCCACCATCAGTATTAAATGAGAAGAATTTTGATTTAAATCCTTTTGAAACTGATTGAGGTATTTTAGCATAAAGATTACGGATATCATCATATACCTTAAGATAAGTAACGGGATTTGATCTAGAGGATCTACCAATAGGGTTTTGATCAATAAATTGAACAGATTTAATTTTACTTAAATTACCGGAAATATCATTGAATTTGCCAGGTTTATGAGAGTAGTCTCTAAAGTAATTTAATAGGGCAGGGTATATGATTTTTTTAACTAATGTTGATTTACCACTTCCCGAAACACCTGTAATCATGGTTAAACATCCAAGTGGAATTTTAACTGTTATGTTTTGTAGATTGTTTTCTTTAGCTCCATTTACGCTTATAAAATAACTTGATTCTCTTCTAGAAGATGGATATTCAATTCTTTCAATTTTGTTTAAATACTTAGAAGTTAATGTGTCAGATTTTAATAATTCTTTTACGCTGCCTTCACCTACAACCTCACCACCAAGTGTTCCTGCTTTTGGTCCAATATCTACAATATGATCAGCTGAAAGTATAATTTCTTCATCATGTTCAACAACTATTACAGTATTACCAATGTCTTTTAGGTTTTTTAAAATCTTTATTAAGTTATCATTATCTCTTGAGTGTAAACCAATAGATGGCTCATCAAGAATATATGTAGAACCAACTAAACTACTTCCTAAAGATGAAGCTAGGTTAATTCTTTGTGTCTCTCCACCTGATAAAGTATTAGCTTTTCTATTTAATGTTAAATAGCTCAGTCCTACATTCATTAAATAATCTATTCTATTGTTTACTTCTTTTAGAATTCTACTTGAAACATCCTTATCATTCTTATTAAGAGTTATCTCTTGAAAGAATTTACTTAGCTTATCAATAGGCATTGATAAGATTTCAGGTAGGTTTTTATTATCTATTTTAACAAAGTAAGCTTCTTCTCTTAATCTACTTCCTTTACATTCATTACACAAAGTTTTACCTCTATATCGAGATAAGAGAACTCTATTTTGAATTTTATAGTTTTTCTTTTCTAAATATTTAAAGAATTTATTGATTCCACCAAAATGTTCATTTCCATCCCATAGAACTTTGATTTCTTCTTTTGATAGTTGATTATAAGGTTTATATAAGGGGAAATCAAATAATTCTGCATTATCAATTAGCTTCATGTAATATTTTCTTAAACCAGTTCCTCTCCATGGAGCAATAGCATCATCATATACAGATAAACCTTTATTTGGAATTACTAATTCTTCATCAATACCAATGGTTTCTCCAAATCCATCACAGTTTTTACAAGCTCCGAATGGATTATTAAAGCTAAATAAATGAACAGATGGTTCAATAAATTTCAAACCGTCCATTTCAAAGTTATTTGAAAAAGATATTTCTTCTTTAGTATCGATGTTAAACACAGAGCAAATACCCTTTCCTTCGTAAAATGATAATTCTACAGAGTCAGCTACTCTAGATTTAAAATCTGGATTATTATTAACTACTAACCTGTCTACTACCAATTTGAAATCAATTATTTCCTTGTTTTCAACATCAGTAATATTTATAACTTCATCATCCTTGAATATCCTTACAAAACCCTGTTTTTTTAGAATCTCAAGTTTTTTTTGTGATATTTTTTTTGATGAAGATTCGACAGAGGCTAATAATAAGAGTTTAGACTTTGCTTTTTGATTTACTATATAATCTACTACATCTGATGTAGAATCCTTTTTTACAATTTTATTTGATTTAGGTGAATATGTTTTACCAATTCTAGCAAATAGTAATTTCAGATAATCATAGATTTCTGTTTTTGTTCCAACTGTTGATCTAGGGTTAGATGTGTTTATTTTTTGCTCTACTGCTATAGCAGGAGAGATACCTTTGATATAATCTACTTTAGGTTTATTGAGTTTACCCATAAACTGCCTTGCATAGGAAGAAAGACTTTCAACATACCTTCTTTGACCTTCAGCATAAAGTGTGTCATATGCAAGAGAAGATTTACCAGATCCTGAAAGCCCTGTAATTACAGTAAATTTATTCCTAGGGATTACAACATCAATATTCTTAAGGTTATGAAGTTTTGCACCTTTTATAATGATATTGTGTTTAGGGTCAATTTTGGAGAGATCTTTCATTAAATCTTTAAAAATGCAAAATTACTTAATAAGTTTATTAATTATAGACTTCCTGCCAATAGTTTTTGTTATAATGTCATTATCAATATTCCATCCACGAGCTGGACAAAACTCTCTTCCATAAAAAATAATTCTAAGATGAAGTCCATTCCATTTAGATTTTGGGAATAATCTTTTAGCATCTAGCTCTGTTTTTTGTACATTTTTTCCTGAAGAAAGTCCCCATCTATACATAAGTCTATGTATGTGAGTATCTACTGGAAATGCTGGTTGACCAAAAGCCTGAGAAACAACAACACTTGCTGTTTTATGTCCTACAGAAGGAAGTTCTTCTAATTTAATTATATCCTCTGGGACTATTCCATCATATTTGTCAATCAAAATTTTAGATAAATTCCATATTCCTTTTGATTTAGTAGGTGATAAGCCAACAGGTTTAATAATAGTTCTTATCTCATCAATAGACAACTTTATCATATCATAAGGATTGTCTGCTTGCTTGAACAGAACAGGGGTAATCTGATTAACTTTTTTATCAGTGCTTTGTGCAGACATTAATACAGCAATTAACAAAGTGTAAGGATCTTTATGATCTAGAGGAATCTCAAGAGTAGGATAAATTTCTTCTAATTTATTAATTAAGAAATCAACTTTTTCTTTTAGTTTCATTTACTTACTTTTGAAAAAAATAATTATGTTAAAAATAGGCGATAAGATACCAAATATAAATGTAACAACACATAAAGGTGAATCTGTAAATCTTTCTGATTTCAAAGGAAAAAAAATTGTTTTATTCTTTTATCCAAGAGCAAATACTCCAGGATGTACAGCCCAGAGTTGTAACTTGAATGACAATTATTCTAAACTTACAGCTCAAGGTTATGAAGTAATTGGTGTAAGTCCTGATACTGTTGACAAACAGAATAAGTTTGCTGATAAGTTTGGATTTAAATATAACCTTTTAGCAGATGACTCAAGGGAACTTATTGATGCATTTGGTGTTTGGGGAAAAAAGAAATTTAGAGGAAATGAATATGAAGGAGTTTTAAGAACTACGTTTATTATAAATGAAGAGGGTGTTATTGAAAGAATAATTGATAAGGTAAATACGAAAGAACATACTGATCAGATAATTGATTAATTATTTATAACCAAACATCTTTTTCTTAATTATCATTTCAGATATACCTTCTGGAACTTTATCTTCCCATCCAGGCTCATTGTCTTTAATTTGTTTTAATATATCTTTTGAAAAGATTTTTAAGAAATCTTCATTGAATTCTAGATCACGAATTTTATTATTAACCTTGAAGTATTTATAGAACTCTTTCATGTTATCTTCAAGTTTAAGGTTGTTTGAATTAATTATAACATCATTATCCTTATCAAATAGAGGATAAAGGTATATTTTCATATTATTCTTAAAAATATTACCAAACGCTTCTAAAATTCCTCCTTTAAGGTTATCATAATACTCTTCATCAAAAATCTCAATAAAGTTTCTTACACCCATAGTTAATCCTAGTTGTTTCTTAGTATAAGTAGTAAGGTACTGAACGAGTTTAAAATACTCTGAGAAATTAGATATCATAACCTTATGACCCATAGAACATAATAGCTTTGCTCTATCTAGATAATCACTATCATCAATATCACCTGTGGATCTAAGGTTTGAAAGAGTGATTTCAAATACTACTATAGTATTTTCTTCTTTGACCTTTTTTTCTTTTAAAAATGCTTCAAGTGATTTCTTGAACATTTCTTCGTTAACTTTAGTAATTGGTCTGTAACTACCTCTAAGAGTTAGAATGTTCTTTTTATATAATACTTGAGCTGGAAGAACATTTATTCCATTTTCATCAAATATTACAGCATCTGTCATACCTAATCTAACTAACTCAAGGCTAATTAATCTATTATCAACATCTTTAAATAGAGGTCCACTAAAATTGATAGTATCAATTTCAATTGATTGATCATCAATGTGATCATTCAAATACTTCATTAATTTTAAAGGTTCATTGTGTTTATAGAAAGCACCATAAATAAGATTTACACCCATAATCCCTAAGCTTTCTTGTTGAAGCTTAGCTTCATTTTGACGAAATCTTAAATGAAGTTTAATTTCAGAATATTCATCATTAGGATTGGTTTGAAACTTTATTCCCATCCAACCATGACCTTTGAATTTCTTTGCAAAATCAATAGTAGCAACTGTGTTTGCGTAGACAAAAAAGAATTTATCAGGATTTTTATCTCTGGAAATTCTCTCTTCGAGAAGATTCATCTCATGGTCTAGCATTTTATCAAGACGATTTTGAGTTACATATCTTCCATTATCTTCCTTTCCATAAATACTATCACTGAAAGCTTTATCATAAGCACTCATAGATTTAGCAATTGTACCAGAGGCAGCACCTACACGATAAAAGTTTCTAGCTACTTCTTGACCAGCTCCTATTTCAACAAAAGTTCCGTAAATATTCTCATTGAGATTAATTCTGAGAGATTTTCTTTGTACTGAAGGTCTTGATTCGTAATCCTTGTCTCCAGGAAGAATTATGTTCATCGGTTTTTTTGTAAAATTACAAAGATTGTTTAATAAAAGAGAATAAAATATCATAGATTTATACGTGCTTAAAATAACTTTTTTAGGAACTGGCACTTCACAGGGTATACCTGTCATAGGAAGCGACCATCCTGTTTCATTTAGCAAAGATCCTCGTGATAAGAGACTCAGATCTTCAATAATGATAGAATATGATAGTTTTACTTTTGTTATAGATTGTGGACCTGACTTTAGACAGCAAATGTTAAGAACTAACTGCAAGAAGTTAGATGCTATAATATTTACACATGAACATGCTGATCACACAACTGGAATTGATGACGTTAGACCATTTTTTTTTAGACAAGGAAAAATTCCTATCTATCTTCATGAAAGGGTTTTAAAATCACTTCATGAGAGGTTTGCGTATATTTTTGATCCAAAACAAAAATATCCAGGAGCACCAGATTTTGAGGTTAATCTTATTAATAAAGAGAATGACTTTGAGCTTTTTGGATTAAACATTACTCCAATAGAATCTGTTCATTTGAGATTACCTGTATTAGGCTTTAGAATTGGAAAATTTGCTTATTTAACTGACGTAAAAACAATTTCAGAAATTGAATTAGAAAAGCTTAAAGAATTGGATATACTTGTTATAAATTCTCTAAGATATGAACCTCATCCATCTCATCTCAATATTGAGGAAGCCCTAGATATTGTTGATGCTATTAATCCAAAAAATACATATTTCACTCATATTAGTCATAACATGGGTTTTCACGAAGAGGTTTGTAATAAACTCCCTGAATTTGTAAACTTAGCTTATGATGGATTAGTTTTAGAAGTAAATTAAATATCTGTTTTATTCAACCATTCGATAAGACTTAATAAATTTCTCTGATTAATAGTGTGTCCAGAATTATATTTTTCAAAGGTTAATGAATTATTTTTTGATAATTCTAATATGTAATCTTCTACTAAATCAATTGGAATAACATCATCTAGCAAGCCATGAGAACTATATATAAGCAAATTTTTATAGAATTCTAATTTATCATTTAAATAGGAGGGGTGTATAAACGAGCTCATGGGAATTATTCTCCTAAATCTAGAACTAAAATCGAGTCCAAGTTTCCAACATATACTTCCACCTTGACTAAATCCGAGAATAGAAATGTCATTTTTATTTAAATTCTCATTTTCAACATGTCTATCAATATTATCTAATATGTTCTTTATACTATCATTTATCTCTTTATAGCGTTTATCCAAATTGTTTTCTATAACATCTGAATAATCTATATTAAACCATGAAAAACCTCCAAAAGGAAGGCTTAATGGAGCTTCTAAGGAAATAATTGTATGAGATTTAGGCAGATATTGTTCTAGTGAAAAGAGATCTTCTTTATTACTTCCATAACCATGAAATAAGAAAATACATCCATTACTATTTTGACCGTTATCTGGTCTTCTAATTAGAAAATCTAAGTCCATGAACTATTCAATGTAGAATTGTTATTATTAATTGATCCATATACAATCCCTCTAAGTTTAGTTCCTAAATAAGCACAGTTTTTTGATGTAGATAATATGTGTTCATTTGAAAACTCATAAGATTTATCTGGGTTAAATAAAGTTAAATCTGCATAAGATCCTTTCTCAATTGGATGGTCTTCTATTTGAAAAATTGATTTATTTCTAGTTAGTATATCAATAGTTTTTTCAAGTGTAAAGTTATTACACATATTACCAAAAACAGATTCAAGACCAATCGAACCAGGAGTGGCAAGATCAAATACAACTTTTTTATTATCTAAATCTAAAGGTTCATGCATACTGGTTAAATAGTCAATTGTTCCGTCAATCAAACCTTCTTTAACTGATTTACAATCAATTTCAGATCTAAGAGGAGGATTAAGTTTAAGATTAGTGTTAAACTCATTAATATCTTTATCTGAAAATATGAGGTGAGCTAAACTTGTGCTTGCTGTAATATCTAAATTTCTTTTTTTAGCATCTCTAATAAGTTCGACACCTCTTTTTGTGTTAACATATGGAATATGTAGTTTACCATTAGTATAATCTAAGATTTGAATATCTCTATAAATATTAATTGATTCTGATATATCAGGAATACCTTTCAGTCCGAGTTCTGTACTGACAATACTTTCATTTATAACTCCATTTTGTGATAAAAATTCATCTTGACAAAATGAAATAACTCTTCCACCAAAAGTTTTAGTGTATTCTAATGCAATCTTTAATATTGAAGAATCGTTTATTGTTTTTTTATAATCACCATATGCAACAGCACCAGCTAGTTTCATATCATATAGACTAGCTAAATCTTTACCGTTTGAATTTGATGTAAGGTTTGCAACTGGATAAATTTTAGTTGTAGTATTACTTGATTTTTTCTTTAAAAATTCAACAGCAGAATGGGAATCAACTAAGGGATTACAGTCAGGGTTTAGTAAAATAGATGTAAACCCGGAAGAAGCTGCAGTATTTAAACCATTTGAAAGAGTTTCTCTTTCTTCATATCCTGGTTCTCCAAAACTTACAGAAGTATCCAGCCATCCTCTTGAAACATGAAGATTTTTAAAATCAAGAACAAGCTTAGCTTTTGAGTCAATAGAATCTGCAATGTCAACAATAACACCGTCTTTAACTAAAATGTCTTTTTGTTTGAAATTTAAATTACTCTTACTATCTACTAAAGTTGCGGATTTTATGAGTATACTCATCTAGAAAAGAATTTAACAAAATTAACTAAACTTATTTAATTCTTATAGATAAATTAAGTTAAAAATTTTCATACACCCCTAGTCCAAAAAGAGCATAGTCATATTTAACAGGATCTATTGGATCTAATTCTCTTAATCTTAAATCAATTTCTTTTACAGATTTATGATCATTTAATTTTCTGGTTAACAAACCTAAATCTCTTCCTATTCTACCAGTATGAACATCTAAAGGTAAAGACAGCTCTGCTCTATCTATTTTAGTCCATAATCCAAAGTCTACTCCTCTTTCATTTGTCCTTACCATCCATCGAAGAAACATATTAAATCTTTTAGCACTTGATCCATGTAGGGGAGAAGGAAGGTGCTTTCTAGTTCGATCAGGGTAATCTAAAGAGAAAAAAATTTCTTTAAATGAAGAAATACGTTCTTGTAGGTTGTCACCGTTATTTTTATTTGATAATATATCTTCAATACCCCCATGTTTTTGATAAATATTTTTTAAGGATTTTATAAAATAATTAAGGTCAATTAAATTAAAAGTTCTATGAACTGATCTATTAATTTTATTTAAATCTTTATTTCTATGGTTGATTATAAAGTCATATGGAGAGTTGTCCATATAATCAATGATTTTTTTACTACTGTTAATGATTGACTTTCTGTTACCCCATGAAATAACTGATGTTAAAAACGCTGAAACCTCTATATCTTTTTGATTACTGAATTGATGAGGGATAAGTATTGGATCATCTTTAATAAAGTTTTGAGACTCATATTTATCGGATTTTTCATCTAAAAAATCTTTTAAATCTGGAATATTAATTTTTAATTTCCCCATCAACGATTAAAAGTTTTCTATCACAAATATTTGCATTACTCTCGTTATGTGTAACAATAACAACTGAACAATTATAGTCATCTCTTAATTTAAAGAATAAGTCAAAAAGAATTTTTGAATTCTTTGAATCAAGATTACCTGTAGGTTCATCAGCAAAAATAATTTTAGGTTCATTAATTAAAGACCTAGCAATAGCAACTCTTTGTTTTTCACCTCCTGAAAGGGTTGATGGTTTTTTTTTAAGAAAATCAATTAAACCGAAGTACTCTAATAATTCTTTAGCTTTAATTTCAGCATTACTATCTTTTTTTATCCAAGCAGGAAGACATACATTTTCTAAAATGTTAAGCTCCGGTATCAACTCGTGAAACTGAAAAACAAATCCAATCATTTGATTCCTAAGAACTGAAAGCTCATTGTTGTTTAAATTGAAAACATCTTGATTGTCTATAAACAGTGAAGAGTTGCTTTGTAAATCAGGTTTATCAAGTGTGCTAAGAATATTCAATAAAGTAGTCTTTCCAGCACCAGACATTCCTGAAATTGCAACAACTTCTGATTTTTTTATTTCAATGTTTATATTATCAAGAACTTTTTTTCCTTGAAATGTCTTTGAAATATTTTTAGCTGATAATAAGATTTCCATACTTTTACAATATTAATCTTTTAGTTTAAAATCTGAAAATGAATAGAGTCATATATTTAGGCGGAGGTTGCTTTTGGTGTATTGAATCCGTATTTAAAAAAGTTAAAGGTATTACTTCAATTTTACCTGGTTATATGGGTGGTGATAATCCAAACCCCACTTATGAGGAGGTTTGCGAAGGTTATACAAATCATGTTGAGGTTGTAAAGATTGAGTATGATGATAGTATTGATATTTCACAGATCTTAAGTATTTTCTTTGTTGTTCATGATCCTACTTCTATAAATAGGCAAGGTGCAGATGTAGGCTCTCAGTATAGGTCTGCCATATTCTGTAATGCAGAGGAGCGATCTTTAATTGTTGATTATATTCAATTTCTCGAAATGGAAAACATTTTTGAAGATAAGATTGTAACTGAAGTTAATAATATTGGAGATTTTTATATTGCTGAAGAATATCATCATGATTACTTTACAAAAAACCCTGAAAATGCTTATTGTCAAGCAGTTATAAATCCAAAACTTGCAAAATTAAGAATGAATTTTAGTGATTTAATTTTTGAATAAAAAACCAAATCCGAAGAAGGTCAAAAATCTTTTAACAAACTGAAAAAAGAAATTGAACTGAAAGAAAATAAAACCAAAGAATAATAGCAAGACTTGATAAATAGGTGTAAGTACTATAATTCTAATAATAAATTTAATCAGAGAGTTCATATTAATATCTCCAATTAAGTATTCGGTTAAAGGTCCAGATATAAGAGCACTTGTTGAGCCAGTTATAGCAAAAACAATAAAAATTATTACTATTTGAAAGTTGGAAGTTATACCCCACCTCTCTTTTAGTTTTTTCATCATCCTAAGATCTCATTAATTTTATCTGCAAGTTCAAGACCAATCCTATCTTGCGCTTCATTTGTAGCTGCTCCAATATGAGGAGTTAGAGATATATTAGAATTCATAAGAATTTTAATACTTGGTTTAGGTTCATTTTCAAATGTATCAATACCAGCAAAAGATACCTTTCCACTTTCAATATTTTTAAGTAGTTCCTCTTCATTAAGGATTCCACCTCTAGATAAATTAAGGATTCCAACACCATTTTTCATTTGTGAAAATTCATTTGAATCAATAATATATTTATCAGAAGCTGGAATATGAACTGTAATAAAATCTGATGAATTTAATAAATCCTCGTATGAAGAAGAAGATAGATTGAAGGTTTTACTCTGACCATCGAAAAAATTTAATGTAAGACTAACCTCTTTATTAAGTTTATCAAAGAAAATAATATTCATTCCAATTCCAATTCCAATTTTAGCAACTTCTTGACCAATTCTTCCAAAACCAATAATACCAAGTGTTTTTCCAGAAAGTTCGGTTCCTTTAGCATAAGATTTTTTTAAATCTTTAAACTTAGAATCCCCATCGAGAGGCATAGATCTATTAGATTCATGAAGAAACCTTACACAGCTAAATAAATGAGAGAAGACAAGCTCAGCAACAGATTTTGATGATGCTGCAGGAGTATTTATTACTTGAAGACCTTTTGACTTTGCATATTCAACATCAATGTTATCCATTCCAACTCCACCTCTTCCAATAATCTTTAATGAAGGACAATTATCAATAATATCTTTTCTTACCTGAGTTGCACTTCTTACTAACAAAGAAGTAATGGAATTAGTGTTTATATAATCTACAAGCTGTTCTTGAGAAACTTTTGTAAGGTCTACTTTAAAGCCGTATTCTTCAAGTTTATTTTTACCTGATTCTGATATACCATCATTTGCTAAAATTTTCATATAATTAATTTAGATTTGAAAAAATAGTAGGAGAAAGAAATACTTGTTCAATTTCCCTTACAATTGGACCGTCTTTCCTACTCTCCTCAAAAACACTAATCCATTCAGGATCATTAATAAAGCTCTCCCATGACTCATTTCTTGTATCCATGTCTTTGAATGATACTATATATACTAATGCATCTTTTCCATTATTTTGAAATATAAATTTATCAGCAAAAGATAAAGAGTCTTTCTTTAAAGTTGTCCAATACCCAACATTATTAAAACCATGTTTTTCAAATAATTTTGTTGTATGATTCTCAAATCGCATGATAATATCATCAAATTTTCCATCGTAAGTATAATAGACTCTCATCTCATAAACATCATGATCAATATCTCCAAAAGATTTTTGATCATTTTCATTACAAGAAATTACCATAAAAGCTATTGAAAATATAATTATTATTTTTTTCATTTATTCTTGATTTAATTCAAATTCCTTCATACACTTAATTAATAGTTCTACACTTTCAGTAGGAAGTGCATTATAAATAGAAGCTCTATATCCACCAACTGATCTGTGTCCATTAATTCCTGATATATTATTTTCATTACATATTTTATTAAACAATTCTCCATCAAAGCCTTCATTTAGATTGAAAGTTGCATTCATTTGACTTCTATCTTCAATATTTGCAAAACCTGTAAAACATTTATTATTATCTATCTCCTTATAAATTAAATCAGATTTAAGCTTGTTGTTTAATCCTATAGAATCAAGCCCTTGATTTTTAATAAGTCTTAAGTTTAGAAGTACACAATAGATTGAAAATACTGGAGGTGTATTAAAAGAGCTGTCTTTATCAATATGTATTTTATAACTGAGCATTGAAGGAACCTCTCTTTTAATTTTTTCTAATAAATTATTTTTTATCAGAACCATTGTTACTCCCGCAGGTCCAAGGTTCTTCTGAGCTCCAGCATAAATTAAATCAAATTCTGAAAATTTAATTTTTCTTGAAAAAATATCAGAACTCATATCTGCAAATAGTGGAGATTTGGTATCAGGGAAATCATGAAATTGAGTTCCAAATATTGTATTGTTTGAAGTTAAATGTAGATAATCATAAGAATCATTCGTATCATATTCTTTAGGAATATAATTAAAATTCTTGTCTGCAGAAGAAGCAATTTCAGATACTTTCCCAAACATTTTAGCTTCTTTTATTGCTTTTGACGACCAGCTTCCAGTATTTATATATGCTGCATCTTTATTTAAAAAATTATAAGCTGTCATAAGAAACTGTAGACTAGCACCACCTTGAAGATATAAACAAGAATATTCGTTATTATTAAGACCTGCAATTTCCAGAGCTGTAGATCTGCACTCTTCTAGAACTTCTATAAAATCTTTACTTCTATGAGAAATTTCTAAAATAGATAATCCTGAGTTATTAAAATTTTTAACAGCAGAAGATGCTTGATCAAAGACTTTATCTGGTAAAATTGAGGGGCCGGCACTGAAATTATGTACTGTTTTATTCATAAATATTCGCAAATATCTGAACTTACTTTCAATAATCAATTACACTAATTTTAAATTATGTAAAAATTGTTAACAAAGATTAAACAATACATCTTATTTTTGCTCAAATTTAAGATGGCAATAATAATAACAGACGAATGTATTAATTGTGGAGCTTGTGAACCAGAGTGTCCTAATAATGCTATTTATGAAGGTCAAGAGAATTGGAATTACAGTAAAGGAACTAATCTTAAAGGTGATGTAGTTTTACCGAATGGTAAAAAGGTAAACTCCGATAAAGATAACACTCCAGTTTCTGATGAGTTCTACTTTATAGTACCTGATAAATGCACAGAGTGTATGGGATTTCATGAAGAACCTCAATGTGCTGCTGTATGTCCTGTTGATTGCTGTGTTCCAGATGATAACAATGTAGAGACAGAAAGTGAACTTTTGTCAAAGCAGAAATTTATGCATGAATAATAAATGAAAGTAGGAATCGTAGGATTGCCCAATGTAGGTAAATCAACTCTTTTTAATTGTCTTTCTCAGAGTAAAGCTCAGAGTGAAAATTATCCATTTTGTACTATCGATCCAAATGTTAGTATAGTTAATGTCCCAGATACTAGACTTGATAAATTGTCAAGTCTTATAAGTCCAGAAAAAATAATTCCTACAAATGTTAAAATTGTAGATATAGCTGGATTAGTTAAAGGTGCTAGTAAGGGTGAAGGATTAGGTAATAAGTTTTTATCTAACATAAGAGAAACTGATGCAATAATACATGTTTTAAGATGCTTTGATAATCCAAATATTATTCATGTAGATGGAAAAATCAACCCTCTATCAGATAAAGAAGTTGTAGAATATGAACTGATCCTTAAGGATATAGAGATAGTTGATAAAAGATTAGATAAGATTAAAAAAACTTTAAGATCAGGAAGTGATGAATCTAAAAAGGAAATTGAAGTATTAGAAAATGTAAGATTACAACTTGAAAATGTTTCTGTAAAAAAAAGTGATTACTCTGATGATCAGTTTGAAGACTATATTAAACCTCTTGAATTGATTTCATTCAAACCCATTCTTTATGTTTGTAATGTTGGTGAAAATGATGTTATATCAGGAAATGATTATGTAGATGAAGTAAGAAAAGAAATTGGTGATAAAGATTCAGAAATAATTATAATTTCAGCTAAAATTGAATCTGAAATTAATGAATTAGACTCATACGAAGAGAAAAAAATATTTCTTGATGATCTTGGTCTTGATGATTCTGGATCCAATAAACTAATAAGAGCTTCTTATAAGTTGTTAAATCTTCATAGTTATTTTACAGCTGGAGTAAAAGAAGTTAGGGGATGGACTATTAAAATTGGAGATTCAGCTTATGATGCAGCTGGACAAATTCATACTGATTTCCAAAAAGGTTTTATCTGTGCTGAAGTTATTAGCTATAGTGATTACATTGAACATGGGTCTGAGACTAAGGTAAAAGAAGCTGGAAAAATGAGATTAGAAGGTAAAGAGTATATAGTTTCAGATGGAGATATAATGCACTTTAGATTTAACATTTAGTATATTTATAAAAATGGCAACCACATCAAATTATACTGAAGAAAATATAAAATCTCTAGACTGGAGAGAACATATTAGACTCCGACCAGGTATGTATATTGGTAAATCTGGTGATGGATCTTCTCCTGATGACGGTATTTATGTGTTATTAAAGGAAGTTATTGATAATTGTGTTGACGAGTTTGTAATGGGAGAAGGAAAGGTTATTGACATTATAATAAATGATGATTTTGTGTCTGTAAGAGATTTTGGTAGAGGTATTCCTATTGGTAAAGTTGTTGATGTTGTTTCTAAAATGAATACTGGTGGTAAATATGACACTAGAGCATTTAAAAAATCAGTTGGACTTAATGGAGTTGGTACTAAAGCAGTTAATGCATTATCATCATCTTTTATTGTTTCTTCTACTAGAGAGGGAAAAACAAAATCAGCAAATTTTGAACTTGGAATTCTAACTAATGAAGATCTTAATAATAGTGATGAAAAAAATGGAACGTACGTAGAGTTTAAACCTGATCAATCTATTTTTAAAAATTATAAGTATAGATTAGAATACGTAGAAAAGATGATTAAATTCTACGTCTACCTAAACCCAGGTTTAACTATAAAACTTAACGGAAATAAGTTTAAATCAGACTCTGGGCTTAAAGATTTAATTGAAGACCAATCAAATAGTCAAGATTTCCTTTATCCAATAATTCATTTAAGGGGAGATGATATTGAGGTTGCAATAACCCATTCTAGAACTCAATATAGTGAAGAGTATTATTCTTTTGTTAATGGACAATACACTGTTCAAGGTGGAACACATCAAACAGCATTTAGAGAAGCATTTGTTAAAACAATTAGAGAGTTTTTTGGTAAAAATTATGAAACTTCAGACATAAGAAAATCTATTATTTCAGCAATCAGCATAAAAGTTATGGAACCTGTTTTTGAATCTCAAACTAAAACAAAACTTGGTTCAACTGAAATGGGTAAAGGTTTAAAATCAGTTAGAGTTTTTATTAATGATTTTGTCAAAGAAAAACTTGATAATTATTTACATAAGAATTCAGAGATTGCTAAGTCTATTCAGAATAAAATAATACAGGCTGAGAGAGAAAGAAAGGAATTATCAGGAATAAGAAAATTAGCAAGAGATAGAGCGAAAAAAGCAAGTCTTCATAACAAAAAATTAAGAGATTGTAGAGTTCATTTAAATGAATTAAAAAAAGATAATAGACTTGAGTCTACAATTTTTATAACAGAAGGAGATTCTGCATCTGGTTCAATTACTAAATCTAGAGATGTTAATACCCAAGCTGTATTTAGTTTAAGAGGTAAGCCACTTAATTCATTTGGAATGACTAAAAAAATAGTTTATGAAAATGAAGAGTTTAATTTACTTCAGGCAGCTTTAAACATTGAGAATAGCATGGAAGATCTTAGATATAACAATATTGTTATAGCTACCGATGCTGATGTAGACGGAATGCATATTAGATTACTAATCATCACTTTCTTTTTGCAGTTTTATCCAGAGTTAATAAAGAATGGTCATTTATATATTTTACAAACTCCAATATTTAGGGTCAGGAATAAAGAAAAGACACATTATTGTTACAGTGAGTCAGAAAAAAATGAAATTTTAAATTCTTCTAAAGGTAAATTTGAAATTACTAGATTTAAGGGGTTAGGTGAAATATCTCCGAATGAATTTAAAAACTTTATAGGTGATAATATAAAATTAGATCCTGTAATTATTGATACATCAACTACTGTTGAAGAACTTCTAAAATTTTATATGGGAAAAAATACCCCTGATAGGCAACAGTTTATTATAGACAATTTAAAGGTTGAATTAGATATTATAAATGACAATTTGAATGATTGAAAGTGAGGGAAATATAAATAATGAAGATTCTAACTCTCTAATTAAAGTAGGGGGGATGTATAAAGAATGGTTTCTTGACTATGCATCTTATGTTATACTAGAAAGAGCTGTTCCTGATCTAATGGATGGTTTAAAGCCAGTTCAAAGGAGAATTCTACATTCAATGTTTGATCTTGAAGATGGTAGATATAACAAAGTAGCAAATGTTGTAGGTCATACAATGCAATACCACCCTCATGGTGATGCTAGTATTTCAGATGCAATGGTACAAGTTGGTCAAAAAGAACTTCTTATTGATATGCAGGGGAATTGGGGTAATATATATACTGGAGATAAGGCTGCAGCTTCAAGATATATCGAAGCAAGATTATCAAAATTTGCACTTGAGGTAGTATTTAACCCCAAAACAACTAATTGGCAGTTATCATATGACGGAAGAAAGAAAGAGCCTATTCATTTACCAGTTAAATTTCCTTTATTATTAGCTCAAGGAGCAGAGGGTATAGCAGTTGGTTTATCTACAAAGATTTTACCTCATAATTTTAATGAATTAATTGATGGTAGTGTAAAATATCTTAAGGGTAGAAGTTTTAAACTTTATCCTGATTTCCAAACCGGGGGTAGTATAGATATAAAGAATTACAACGACGGTAATAGAGGTGGAAAGGTTAAAGTAAGAGCATTAGTAGAAAAGTATGATAAAAATATTATCATAATTAAAGAAATTCCATATGGAACTACTACCGCATCATTGATTGAATCTGTCATAAAAGCATCTGAAAAAGGAAAGTTAAAAATTAAAAAAATTGAAGATAATACATCTTCTGATGTTGAGGTACTTGTTTATTTACCTTCAGGTTCTTCAATGCAAAAAAGTATTGATTCTCTTTATGCATTTACTCAGTGTGAAGTATCCATATCTCCTCTGTGTTGTATAATTTCAGATAATAAACCTCAATTTCTAGGGGTAAAAGAAATACTCAAAATATCTACAGATAATACCAAAAACTTATTAAAGAAAGAATTAGAAATTCAATTAAATGAACTCGAAAGTCAGTGGCATACAATTTCACTTGAGAGAATTTTTATTGAAAATAGAATTTATAGAGATATTGAAGAAAAAACAACCTGGGATGGTGTTTTATCAACAATTGACAAAGGCTTAGATCCTTATAAAAAGAACTTAAAGAGGGAGGTCACTGTTGATGATATAAAAAAATTAACTGAAATTCCAATTAGAAAAATTTCAAAATTTGATCTTAATAAAGTTAAAGAGAAGCTTAGTAATATTGAAGTTACCATTGAGGAGGTTAAAAATAACTTAAACCACATAGTTGATTATACAATTCAATATTTCAATCATCTAAAAAAACATTACGGAAAAGAAAGAAAAAGAAAAACTATAATTGAAGAATTTGATGATCTTGATAAGAAGAAAATTTCAATTAAGAATCAAAAATTATACGTTAATAAAGAAGAGGGTTTTATTGGTACAGCTCTTAAAAAGGATGATTTTGTTTCTGATTGTTCAGACTTAGATGATGTAATTGTCTTTACTAAAGAGGGTATTATGAAAGTAGTAAAGGTAGATAGCAAGGTTTTTGTTGGTAAAGATATTCTTCACGTCTCATTATTTAATTCCGAAAGTAAAGAGAAAACTTACAACTTAATATACACTGAAGGTAAGAATGGCACCTCTTACATGAAAAGATTTAAAGTCACTGGCGTAATTAGAGATAAAGAATATAACCTAACTCAAGGTAAAGATTTCTCTAAAGTTCTTTATTTCAGTGTAAATAATGAAAACGAAGCTGATTGTGTGACTGTCTACTTAAGAAAAAAACCATCGTTAAGAAAAGATAAATTCGAACAAGATTTTGCTGATTTAATTATAAAGGGTAGAGACTCAAAAGGTAATATTGTTACAAAAGACTCAATAAGGAAAATTTCTTACAAGTCTAAAGGTTCAAATTCTAGTACTGAGAATAATAAAAAAATTGATCAAATTGAAGTTAAAGGTGAGCAGCAAGTTTCAGATAATTCTGATGATTCGCAAACAAAGCTTAATTTTTGATTAAGTATAGGTATGGAATATATAATGAAGATAATTGGAACATTAAGCATATTACTTGTCTTTTTTGGGAGTATGTATAACCTCCACGCAGCTGAAAAATATGCTCAAAAGAACTTAAAGTTTATTCCAAAAATTATTAGATATATAGCTTATGGAATTGGAATTTTTTGTTCTGGATATGTAATAAGCCTAATTTCTGGAAGTTTTTCTTAATGAAAAAAAAAGAATGTGAAAGATGTAAAAAATCTTTTTCTAAAATGTATAGATTAAGATACATTGAATCAGTAAAAAATTGGGTTTTTATGTGTGAAGCTTGTCTACTTAAAGTAAAGAAAGACAATGAATTTTATCAATACGGTGGTACCTGGAAAGCTTAAATTTTAATAAATTATAGATATGAAGAGAAAAAATTTTGGTAAAATAGGAGTCATAATAGCTTTTTTTACAACAGGGTTACATTATTTTGAAATAATTGATGTTTATGTGAATGGAATAATAGGTGCAATAGCCTTTGTTCTTTTATCAATATCTTTTTTTGATAGAATTAAAAATTGGTTAATAAAAAAGAAGTAATAGCTTGAATTTTAATAAATTAGAGGTATGAAAAAAGGAGTTTGTATTTGTAATTGTATTTCTTGTGTAGATGGTAATTGTTCAGCTTGCAGCTGTAACTCTTGCAGCTGTTCTGGTTGTAATTTTTAGATTTTTCTAAATTAGAGATATGAAAAAATTTTTTAAATGGAGATTAAAATGGATTAATACAAATCCTTTACTTGCTGCATATATAGCATTTTTTAAAGGTGTAATATTTACTGTTTTATTTTACGAGTTTATTTTAAATTAGAGATTTGAAAAACACAAAGCCTCATTACTTTGGATTTTTTGGGATGATTATTTGTATGTTAGCTCCTGAAATTCAAGATTTAACAAATATTAATCAATGGGTATTTCTTTCTTTAGGATTAGCCATATGTTTTATACCTGCATACTTTTGGATTAAAGATTGGTTAAAGAAAAAGAAGAAATAGCTTGAATTTTTCTAAATAGATAACTACAACCCCAGAAGCAGTTATATCTTTTTCTAATCTATTTTAGTAAATTGTAGTTATGAAAAAAATTAGCTGGGTTAATAAAGTAATAATCATTTGTTCAATCATAGTAGTAATTTGTCTAGTATACATTCAATTTAAATAGAGCTATGATAATTAAATTTTTTAAATCTTTAATGGCAAGAAAAAAAAGAAATGAAAAGTTTAAAAAAGACTTTTTAAAAAAAACAGGTGTTGATTTAAATCAAATTGATCCTGGAGGTAATGCAAAACCTCGTGTTTAATTTTTTAATCAGATACTCTTTTAACTGTCCCTCTGCTTATTTTATCTGGATTATTGACTGCTGAGAACTCAAAGTCATATTGATCTCCATAAGTTCTGAGTATTTTAATTCTTATTGGTCTTTTTTCTTGGTTTGTTTTAGGTCTTATTTTAGTCAACAAGAACTCACATTCATTTACCCATTTAATAATGGATGAATCTTTAACTCCGTTAAATGATTCAATTTCATACTTATCAGTTCTTGTAAAGGTTGAAGTAACTATAGAATCGTTGATAGATGTTGAAAACTCAAATACACCTGTTTTGAAATCTACACAACTTCTTTCAACTGAATAACAAGAACTCAACAATAGTAAAAGAAATAATATTCTTTTCATTTTAAAGTTTATCTATTTGTTCAAATTTATTGTTTTCGTAGATAAGAACGATTGATTTAAGCTTATTATTAGAATCTTTAACAGAATCTTCAGAGATTTCCTCATTTGGAACAGAAAAGAGCTCTCTAGGCTCATTTATTTGATTATTTAAGGATTCTTTCCTTCCAAATATTAAATAATCAGTAGTAATATCAGTAAAAGCAGTTGAAATTTTATATATAATATCTAAGCTTGGATTATTTCTTTCAGAGAGTAGGTGAGAGATAGAAGATTTAGGAATACCTATCTTTTTGGCAAATTCAGAGTTAGTCAAATTGCTTTCAGCAATTATAGTTTTAATTCTGTTTAGTATATCTTTATTATTCATTCTTTACTTTTATTAAATTCTTTAAGTTATTGATTTATAACATATAAACATTTATAAGTTTACAATTGTAAACATAAGAAACATTTGTAAAATGTACAAAAAAAGAGAAATAAAAAAAGTAATTATTGATGAAATTTTATAATCAGTATTAAAATTTATATTTTAGCATATACACCAATCAAAATGCAAAAATTAGACGACGTCGATAGAAAAATCCTAGATATTTTAATTGACAACACAAGAACTCCCTTTACAGATATTGCCAAAAGACTACTAATTTCTGCTGGAACTGTTCATGTTAGGGTAAAAAAAATGGAAGATTTAGCTATAATAAAGGGTTCATCACTAACATTAGACTACAAGATGCTTGGCTATAATTTTATAGCGTATGTTGGAATTCTTATTGATCGTTCGAGAAGAACATATGAAATTATTGAGGAACTTAAAAAGAAACCTTACGTCACTGTGGCTCATATTACAACAGGAAAATATAATATTTTCTGTAAGATTAGAGCAAAAGGAACTGAACACGCTAGGGATATTATATTTTCAATTGATGATGTTGAGGGTGTTTTAAGAACCGAAACAATGATTTCTCTAGAAGAAAGCATAAATGATAAGAAAAGATTAATGAAAAATATTTTTCAGGATCTATAAACTATTATTGTAATACTTGAATGAATCAATAAACAGCTCTCTGTTTATTTCTTTATCAACAACAGGTCTTCCAATTGCTTCTAATAAAACAAAATTTATTCTGCTTCCTTCATTTTTTTTATCAAATATCATTAAATCATAAATTTGATTTACATCATTGTCTGAGAAGCTAATTACCTTATAGTGTTTTAATAACTCTGTTTTTATATTCTCTAAATCTGACAATGGAAAACTAAGTTGTTTGTGGGAAATATATAACTCAGTAATAAGTCCAACAATGATAGCTTCACCATGTTTTAATTCGTTTATTGAGTTAGACATGAATGAATATGATTCAATCGCATGACCAATAGTATGTCCAAGATTAAGAATTTTTCTATTATTAGATTCAAATTTATCTGATTCAACAACTTCATTTTTAATTTCAGAATATTTAGAGATTATAAAATCAACATCTTTATAAAAGTCTTTCTTAATTAAAGAGTTGAAATCAAGATCTGGGTTATCAGTAAGCAGACTGTGCTTAAAAACCTCAGCATACCCATTAATAAATTCATCTTTAGATAGAGTTTTAAGATAGTCACTATCTAAAACTACCTCTAAAGGATCTTTAAAGACTCCTATTTGATTTTTTAGTAGCTTAAAATCAATCCCTGTTTTCCCACCATGAGCAGCATCAACCATTCCAAGAAGAGTGGTTGGTATATTAATAAAACTTATTCCTCTTAGATATGTAGATGCACAAAACCCCCCCATGTCTGTTAGAACACCTCCACCAAGATTTATAAGAAGTGATTTTCTATCTGCATTAAACTCATTAAGCTTATCCCATATAAGAAGACATGATTCTATATTCTTATTTTCTTCACCTGATTTAATAATTATTTTATTGAATCTTTTAACTCCTGACTTCTCCTTAAAAATATCCAAACAAAATTTATCTGTATTATCATCGACTAAAATAAATATTGAAGAATATTTATCAGAGTTTAATTTTTCTTTCAGTAATGAATATTGATCTAATTTCATTAATTAATTTTGATTAGTTTTACTGCAAAATTAGGTATTTATTTTATGCTTTTAGACAATACAAAAAATGGTTTTTCACTTAAATCAAACTTTGAATTAAAAAAAGCTTACTTTTTATTTAAAATAATATCCAATAAATCTCTTACTAATATTGGAAAAAAAGTTCTTGAATTTTCCCTTAAACTTAGACTCCCTATATTATTCTTAGTTAAAGGAACAGTATTTGAACAATTCTGTTCGGGTGAATCATTAGATGAATCATTTAAAACTGTTGAAAGACTTTATGAGAAAAATGTTAAAAGTTATCTTCACTACTCAGTTGAAGGATTAGAGAATGAAGAATCTTATGACACATCATTGAATGAGGTACTAGATTCAATTAAATTTGTAGCTAATAAAAATATCCTTGATTTTACTGTTTTTAAACCTACAGCTATTGCTAACTCAAAGATTCTTCAAAAAGTTTCAGAAAATAAAGCTTTAGAAAAGAACGAACAGGAGCTATATGAGAGGATACTAAGTAGATTCGATACTATTTGTAGTTTGGCTCATAAAAAGGGTGTTAAAATACTTGTTGATGCAGAAGAATCCTGGATTCAAGATTCTATAGATGAAATAGTATTAAAAATGATGATTAAATACAATAAACAAAAAACTATTGTTTTTAATACATCTCAAATGTATAGACATGATAGGCTTGAATATCTTGAAAGACTAAAAAATATTGCTGAAAAAGAAAATTTTTTAATTGGAATAAAACTAGTAAGAGGAGCATATATTGAGAAAGAAAATAAAAGAGCTTTAAAGAATAATTATAGATCTCCGATATGTGATTCAAAAGAATTAACTGATTTAAATTTTAATAAAGGAGCTTCTTACATTTTATTAAACTTAAATATATTCTCTCTTTTCTCAGGAACTCATAACGAGGAAAGCATTTATAAAATAATAGATATAATGAAATCTCATAATGTAGATAATGGTAACCAAAAAATATGGTTTGGTCAACTTTATGGTATGAGTGATAACATATCCTTTAATCTTGCAAATGAAGGCTTTAATGCTATTAAGTATCTTCCATTTGGACCAATTAAGGAAGTTATACCTTATTTAATTAGGAGAGCTGATGAAAACACTTCTGTAAAGGGTCAGACCTCAAGAGAATTAGAATTAATAAAAACAGAATTAAAGAGAAGGAAGACTACTTAATTTCTACTGTAGCAGCATCCTCACAATTAGTAATGATAAAGTTTAAAGAATTTGTCTCAATATAATAGACTCCACAAGGCTTTTGATTAGGTTCACTTTTATTAAAGATAACTTTACCTTCAGAGATAAGATCAATCAAAACTGTACTATCAATAGATTCAACATTTGATTTTAAAATTAAATCTTTTGAAATAATATTATCTATAACCCTTGCGCTAGGACCATAATTACAAGATGTTCTTTTACCATTGAATATAAAGAAGAGAAAAATTATACCAATTATAAACCCCGTAGAATAGTAATACAATCTTTTTAAAAAACTCATTTAATTTTTTCTATAATTCTTAATTCGTCCTCTTTTGTGATAACAAATTTATTAAATTCTGACTCTATAATACTTTCAATCATTTCTCCCCATTCAAGTATACACATGTTGCCAGATTGTAAATATTCATATAATCCAATACTGTCTAATTCATTAATACTTTTAATTCTGTATAAATCCATATGGTAGATTAGATCCCCTTTACTGGTATTATATTCGTTAATTATTGAAAATGTAGGGCTTGAAACATTATCAATAACATTCATTGACTTAAGTATTTCCTTAATTAAGGTGGTTTTACCTGCTCCCATTTCTCCACTTATTAAAACAATATTTTTATTAATATTTTTTTTAACATCATCTGAAACAGCACTTAATTGATTTAATTGAAATTTTATCTTCATATTAGTGTCGCTAAATATAAGCATTTGTCATAATTTTTTAATTTTGCAGATATGAATTTAACAGCCGGACATATAGCTGATCAAATAAATGGTACTGTAGTTGGAGATAGAAATATTGATATTTTTAATATTTCAAAGATTGAAGAGGGATCAAAAGGGTCATTAACTTTTCTGGCTAATCCAAAATACACCGAGTTCATATACACAACAAAAGCTTCTGCTGCAATTGTTTCCAGTGATTTCGAACCAACTGAAAGAATTGAACTGACTCTAATCAAAGTGAAAGATCCTTATTCTTCATTTACTACAATCCTTGAATTATTTGACAAAGATCTTTCAAAAAGAAAAGGAATAAGTCAATTAACTGATGTTGATAAATCATCAAAGATTTCAGATTCTGCATTTATTGGTTCTTTTTCTTCAGTAGGAGAAAATTCAATTATAGGTGAAAAATGTATTATTGAAAATCAAGTCTTTATTGGAAATAATGTTAAGATCGGAAAAGGCTGTTTAATATACCCTGGTGTAAAAATATTAGATGATACTATTATAGGTCAAAATTGTATAATTCATAGCTCAACTACAATTGGATCTGACGGTTTTGGATTTGCTCCCAATGATGATGGTAGCTATAAAAAAATACCTCAAACAGGTAATGTAGTGATAGGAGATAATGTTGAAATTGGTTCTAATTCTACTATAGACAGGGCTACTTTAGGTTCTACAATAATTAGTAATGGTGTTAAACTTGATAATCAAATTCAAGTAGCTCATAATGTTGAAATTGGTGAAAATACTGCAATTGCAGCTCAATCTGGAGTTGCTGGGTCAACTAAAATTGGCAAAAATTGTATGATTGGAGGTCAAGTTGGTATAATAGGACACATAAAGATTGGTGATAATGTTAAAATTCAAGCTCAAGCTGGTGTGACTTCTAATATTGAAAGTAATTCTAGAGTAACAGGAACACCTGCAATTTCTTACATGAATTATAATAAATCATACGTTCACTTTAAAAACTTACCTGAAATAGTAAAAAAAATTGATAAAAAAGACTGATGATAAGAAGAACTGTTCCCCAAAAAACAATCTCAAAAGAATCTTCTCTAAGTGGAGTCGGTTTGCATACAGGTGAGAATGTTAATCTTACGTTTAAACCTGCACCCTCTAACACTGGTTTAGTATTTATAAGAGAAGATATAGAAGGAGATAATTCTATTGAAGCTAATATTAAATTTATTTCAAATACAGATAGAGGTACAAACCTGGATAATGGGTCATTTAGAATACATACCTCTGAGCATGTCTTAGCTGCTTTAACTGGTTTAGATATTGATAATTGTTATATTTCTCTAGACGGTCCTGAGGTACCAATAATGGATGGCTCATCAAAGTTTTTTATTGAAGCTATAGAAGAAGCCAAAATAGTAGAACAAAATGCACTAAGGGAAGAGTTTATTCCTTCTGAAAAGATTTTATTTAAATGTGAAGAAACAGGAAGCAATTTATCTCTTATTCCAGATGATAATTATAGCATTGATACAAAAATTGATTTTAACACTGAAGTTTTAGGAACTCAAACTGCTTCAATTAATGATATAAGCGACTTTAAAGAGGAAATATCTTCTTCAAGGACATTTAGTTTTCTTCATGAACTTGAAACACTTCTAGAGCATGGTCTAATTAAAGGTGGTGATTTAAATAATGCTATTGTTTACGTAGATAAACCTCTTGCTGACAGCAATATGGAAAGGCTTAAAAAGGCTTTTAATAAAAGCTCTATTTCAGTAACACCAAATGGTATACTTGATAATTTGAGTTTACATCATCCTAATGAAGCAGCTAGACATAAGCTTTTAGATGTTATTGGTGATCTTGCACTAATTGGTATGAAAATTAGGGGAAAAGTTATAGCAGAAAAACCAGGCCATGCTGTAAATGCTAAATTTGCTCAATTAGTTAGTGAAGCAATAAAAGCAGATAGAAAAAATATCATACCTGTAATTAATTTTGACAAGAAACCTTTGATGGATTCTAATCAAATAATGAATGTAATTCCTCACAGACCTCCTTTTCTATTAATCGATGAAGTTTTAGAATTATCTGAATCTCATGTGATTGGACTTAGAAGAGTAGAACAAAGTGAATCTTGGGTTAAAGGTCACTTCCCTGGAGCACCAGTAATGCCCGGTGTTCTTCAAGTTGAGTTTATGGCTCAAGCAGGTGGAGTTTTAGTATTGAATACAGTTCCAGATCCAGAAAATTATCTCACATTCTTTATGAAAATGGATAAGTGTAAATTTAAAGATACTGTAGTCCCTGGTGATGTTCTTATTTGTAAATTAGAGCTAGTTTCACCAATTAGAAGAGGAATTATCCATATGCACGGTCAGACTTTTGTTGGAGATAAAATTAAAAGTGAGGGAGAGTTTATGGCAAAAATTATTAAAAAAGATACATTATGAATCAACCATTAGCATACGTTCATCCAGGTGCAAAAATTGCAAAAAATGTAGTTGTTGAACCTTTTACTACAATTAACAATAATGTTGAGATAGGTGAGGGAACTTGGGTTGGCTCTAATGTTACAATTATGGAAGGTGCTAGAATTGGTAAAAATTGTTTTATTTATCCTGGTTCTGTTATTTCTGGAAACCCACAGGATTTAAAATTTGAAGGAGAAGATTCAATTTGTGAAATTGGAGATAATACAACTATTAGAGAATGTGTAACTATAAATAGAGGTACAAAAGATAGAGGTAGTACTAGAATTGGTAGGAACTGTTTAATAATGGCTTATTCTCATGTTGCGCATGATTGTTTTGTAGGGGATAACTGTATATTTTCAAATAATAGTACCCTTGCTGGTCATATAACCGTTGGTGACTATGTTATACTTTCAGGTTTTGTTGCTGTACATCAATTTTGTCAAATTGGTTCACACTCATTTGTTGCAGGTGGGTCACTTGTAAGAAAGGATGTCCCTCCTTATGTTAAGGCTGCCAGAGAGCCTCTATCTTATGTTGGAATAAATTCAGTAGGTCTAAGAAGAAGAGGTTTTGACAGCAAGAAAGTTCATGAAATTCAAAATATTTATAGAATATTATATCAGAAAAAGTATAACAATACCCAGGCTATGGAAATTATACAAGCTGAACTAAATGCTACTCCTGAAAGAGATGAGATTATTCAATTTATCGATAATTCACAAAGAGGTATAATGAAAGGTTACTTTCAAAAAAATTAAGATATATGGCTAGTACAAGTGACATCAGAAAAGGTTTATGCATAAAGTATAATCATGATATTTATAAGGTGATTGAATTTCTTCACGTTAAACCTGGAAAAGGTCCTGCTTTTGTAAGAACAAAACTCAAAAGTGTCACAAATGGTAAAGTTTTGGATAACACTTTTCCATCTGGTCATAAAATTGAAGAAGTTAAGGTTGTAACAAGTAAATATCAGTTTTTATATAACGATTCAGATCATTTTCATTTTATGAATACTGAGGATTATAATCAAATCACAATAGATAAAAATAAAATTGATCATCCAGGTCTTTTAAAAGAAGGTGAGAATGTCACCATAATTATTAATACTGAAGACAACAATCCATTGTCTGTTGATATGCCTTTAAGCGTAGTTCTTGAAGTTACTCACACAGAACCAGGGATTAAAGGGAATACAGCAACAAATGCATTAAAACCAGCTACTTTAGAGACAGGTGCATTGATTAATGTTCCATTATTTATTAATGAAGGAGATAAAGTAAAAATTGATACTGAAAAAGGTCAGTATATCGAAAGAATAAAATAAATTTGTCAAAAATTACACTAAATGAGTATTATAGTTAACAAAAACTCTAATGTTTTAGTTCAAGGTTTTACTGGAAGTGAAGGAACATTTCACTCTGAACAAATGATTGAATATGGAACTAATGTTGTTTGTGGAGTTACTCCTGGAAAAGGTGGTACTAAACATCTAGACAAACCTGTATATAACAGTGTTGCGGATGCTTTAAAATCTGAAGACATCAATACTTCAATAATTTTTGTACCTCCTATGTTTGCAGCAGATGCAATAATGGAAGCTGCAGAGGCTAATATTGAAACTATTGTAACCATAACTGAAGGTATTCCTATTGGTGATATGACTAAAGTTGTTTCATACATAGAAGGAAAAAATATTCGCTTAATTGGTCCTAATTGCCCAGGAATAATTACCCCAGAAGAAGCTAAAATTGGTATTATGCCAGGTTTTGTCTTCAAGAAAGGTAATGTTGGTATTGTTTCAAAATCTGGAACACTTACTTATGAGGCTGCAGATCAAGTTGTAAAGTCTGGTTTTGGAATCTCAACTGCAATAGGAGTAGGGGGTGATCCAATAATTGGTACAACACTTCTAGATTCTGTACAATTATTTATGGATGATGATGAAACTGACGTGATAGTATTAATTGGTGAAATTGGTGGTC
>Ga0209666_1000082_pt1 | contig 75244 bp, 63 predicted proteins | sample SaaInlV_125m_DNA_FD_184679 | JGI IMG/M metagenome (GOLD analysis project Ga0209666, IMG submission 184679) | Marine microbial communities from expanding oxygen minimum zones in the Saanich Inlet - Saanich Inlet SI037_S3LV_10m_DNA (SPAdes)... | ecosystem: Environmental > Aquatic > Marine >...
AAATTTATTACAAGACTAATCATCCTGATGGCTATCCTGTTAACGAGCAAAAAGTTGGTATCGTAAATCTATTAAGGTAAAAACGAGTAATATTAAAATGAGAGGAGGCGGTGAGCCTCCTTTTTTAAAGCTAATTAATAAGACCGAAGTAGTTTTTCTACTTCGGTTTTTTGATGAATAAAATTTGGAGTTTTAAAATTTAAACTAGTGTATGGTCTTCTGTTTTATAGCTTCCAAAAGCTTCATCAATCATTTTTTGTATTTCATTTTTTGTTGTTTGTATTTTTGATTAAATACTTTTGTTTTAAGGTCCCGTTTATTCTCTCGGTTAAAACATTTTGATAACAATCATAACCGTCCGTCATTGAAGGTCTTATTTTATGTTTCTCCAGTTCTTCTTGATATAACGAAGAACAGTATTGTAGTCCTCTACCAGAATGATGTATTGTTGAATTTGTCGTTTTCTTATTCTTTACCGCCATTCTTAATGGCTTTATCACCTTTTCACTATTCATATCATCACTCAAGTAGTATAGTACTCCCCATCGCTAGGACAGATTCTAAGTTACTTTTAATTATTTAGCATGCAATTGCCTTTTGATAGTATATTTCATTTGGTGGTACTTTTCCTGTTTCTGTGTGTCTTCTTTTTGTGTTGTAAAACGAAATACACTCTTTAACCTTTTCATATAGATCTAAGCCTCCATTTGGTGGATTAAGATAGATTTTCTCCTGCTTAATAGTTCGCCAAAATCGTTCTATATAGATATTATCTAGCGCTCTTCCTTTTCCATACATTGATATTTTTATCTTGTTTTTCTTTAGCATATTAATGTACACATCACTAGTGTATTGCGAACCTTGATCAGAATTATGTATCTCAGGAATTCCGTGTTTTTGAATAGTATCTTCCAATAATTCAACACACCATTCAGCTGTCATTGAATTAGAGATGCTCCAGTTTAATATCTTGCTGCTTTTAACATCGATAATAGCCGCTAAGTACATAAAACCCTTAAACATTGGTATATATGAAATGTCCGTTTGCCAAACTTGATTTGGACGTTCTATTTTCATGTTTCGTAAAAGGTAAGGATAAATATGTCTGCCTTTTTGATGGATTGTTGTTTTTCGCTTGGGGTAAATCGTGTGAATACCCATCAAATGATACAACCTTCTAATTCTCTTTTTGTTGACCTTAAATCCTTTATCAAGCCGTAAATAATCCGTCATTCGATCTACTCCAAAATATGGATGTTCCATAAAGTATTCATCTATTAGTTTCATCAACTGAGGGTTTAAGCCGCTTTCCCCTTTAGCTTTATAATAAACTCCACTTCGATGAATAGTTAAAAGATTACACTGCTGATCTAGACTAAGCCTTGGGTGAGATTTTACAACTTTTTGTCTCTTCTCTGTCGTACTCATTTTCCCAAGACTTTCTTTAAAAAATCTATCTGAACCTGTATATGGCTTATTTTATTATACAGTTGTTCTTCATCGGAGGCTGTTTTGTCTTTAGCAGACTTATTTTCAAAAATAGAGGAGGCGTTCTCTAAAAACTCACTTTTCCAAGTGGTAATTTGTTGGGCATGAATCTTGTACTTTGAAGATAATTCTTGCAAAGTTGATTGCTCTTTTAAGGCTTCTAAAACCACTTTTGATTTAAAGGAAGCACTGAAGGTTCTACGGGATCGTTTCATAATACATCGTTAAAATTTATATTTAATGCGATGTCCTAAAATTGGGGGGTATTATATAGTGTCCTATTATTTTGCGTCTATATTCATTGGTAATGAAAGAAAGATAATGAGTTCTCTAATTTGATTTTACATAAGTGATATCGCTAACAAAAAACTCTTCTGGATACTGAACATTAATACCGTTATATAGATCTGTGTGTTTGCGTAACCAATGTTTTTAATTGGTTGTTTTTATATAGTTCTTCTTTAGTTTTATTAGCATATGCTTACTTCTGAGATGATTAAAGAATCTGTTTCTTTTTAATTTCACTTGCGCTCGTTCAAATTTTGGTTTTAACAAGAAATAAATTTTGCGTGCACCTAATCTAGGCATTTCTATCCTAAATCGCTGAACCATAGGTTTTACAGACGATAATTCTTGTTTACTTCGGATAACTTGCTCACGAATTTTTTTCGATAATTACTACCAGTCTGTTGGTCAACTCTATCAATTGTTTCAGAATTTATATAGTTTAATATCCTTAAGTCTTCATTCTCTTTTTCAAGACGTTTAATTGTTTGAGCAGGCGTTTCTTTTGTCATAAAACTTGGATGGTTATAACATGGAGCTTCTAATCTAAAATATCATGTATTCTTAACCAAGTCAAAACTGTAATTCTCCCTTGAATACTAAAGTGTTTTTGTGCTTGATTGTGGGTGAACTCACCTTTTCTACTTGATCAATAACTTGTAATTTAAAAGCCATGGTATAATCTTGTTTATAAGTTTTACTAATTGATGACTACTGTAATTTATAATAAATCGTAAATTTGTCAACTTATTTCAGGACGGAACATATTATTAAAAGAAAGGAGGTTTATATCTCCCTTTTTGCATGTAAATACTGCGATAAAAATTAAGATAGTTTATCTAGGGATTATGTTCTTTTTGGGGCTTAAATTCCAATTCAATTTTTATTATTCGACTCTAATAATTCCTTTTTTTGTTTGTAATTATTGATAAGGAATTTAAGGTCAATAAAAACTTTATCAAGTCGCAAATAATCAGCCATTTGCTCAACTCCGCGATAAGGATGTTCTATAAAATACCTATCTATTGTTTTCATCAACTGAATATTTAAGGAAATTTCTTCTACTAGCTTATAATAAACACCACTCCTATAAATTGTTACAAGATTGCACTGTTAATCTAGTCTAAGTATTTGTTTATATCTCACAACTTGCTGTCTTTTTTCAGTTGTACTCAATCTCCCAAGACTTTCTTTAAAAAGTCTATCTGAACTCTCATGTGCCCTATTTTATTATACAATTTATCTTCATTGGATTCTGTCTTATCATTAGCAGACTTACTATCAAAACCTAAAGAAGAGTTTTCTTAAAAATCACTTTTCCATGTGGTTATTTGCTGTGTGTAAATCTTGTTATTTTAAAGATGATTTTTGCAAAGTTGATTGTCCTTTTAAGGCTTCTAGTACCACTTTCTAGCTAAAGGAAACGTTAAAGGTTCTGCGGGACCGTTTCATAATATGTCGTTAAAATTCATAGTTAATTGCGATGTCCTAAAATTGGTGAGTATAATATTTAATAGGAATTCAAATAATTTTCTTCAATCTAAAATCAACAATCTATTATTATTATTATTATTATTATTCCGATCGTAGCTTGAAATACTGCATTGATGTTTATAAGAAGAGCTAGCTATAAATAAAATCAAACTTTCCATGATAGATAATTTAAGCTATAGAGGGCCATTTTTTTATAAAAAAAAAACTGAAGTAAAAAATTCACCTCAGTTTTAATATCAAGATTGTAATTGTCGGTTAATTAAATAACGACTCGTTATTTAATTCTTAAGAGCATCTGGAACATAAATTTTATTTACAGTTCCTTTATTATCTCCATTTTTGCTTATGATTTTTAATTCAATTCTTCTGTTTAATGCTCTTCCTTCTTCGTTATCAGAACCGTCTAAATTTTCATTTCTAGCAATAGGTTTCTTTTCTCCATAACCTACAGCTGTTATTCTAGCTTTTTTAATTCCTTTTTTGGTAAGATATTTTCTGACTGATTCGGCTCTCTTTTGAGATAAATTTAAGTTATAGTTGTCATTACCTTTAGAATCTGAATGTCCTTGTATTTCAACTTTGATAGTAGGGTTGTTTGAAAGTAACGAGAATAGTTTATTAAGCTCTGTTTTGGAATCTGAAGCTAGTTCATCACTATCAAATTTAAAAAATACATTATTAAGAACAATTGATTCATTCGCTTTAATAGGCGCTAATTTAATCTCTTTCTTCATTGACTGGAAAGCAGAATTTTTAGGGACGATTAAGTTTTCTGATTTGAATAAATAACCTTCAGCTTCATATGTTACGTTATAGTTCTTACCTGGAGGAAGAATAAATAAATACTTTCCAGTTTTTTTATTTGGCTTATACATTCCTACGATTTCACCAGACTGATTATCTTTAACGATAATTTGTGCATCAGGGGGAACAGTTCCATCCTTATCTCCTAGTGAAAATATACCACTCATTACTGTCATAGGCATAACATCAGGCTTTGGAAGTGTTATTAAGTATAAATCTTTTTCACCTAACCCATTTTCCTTCTCAGATGCATAGTAAGATCTTTTACCATCAACAGAAGTTGCATAGAATACATCATCCTCTGTTGTATTAATAGGATATCCAATGTTTTCAGGCGTACTCCAACCAGACTCTTCTCCTAAATCAGTTGCTTGAAAAATATCAAAACCTCCCATAGTCTCATGTCCGTTGCTTGAAAAGAATAACGAAACTCCATCAGGGTGAATAAAAGGAGCTCTGTCATCATATTCAGTATTGATTTTGGAGCCTAAGTTTGTTGGTCTACTCCAAGAACCGTTAGGTAGCTGGGTAACGCTGTAAATGTCAAACCCCCCGAAACCACCTTTTCTGTTTGAAGTGAAATATATTTTTTTACCATCAGCACTAAAACATGCATGGGTTTCTGAAGCTTTTGAATTTAATGCTTCAAAAGCAATTGGAGTAGTCCATTCGCTACCTTCTAGCTTAGAATAGTAAATGTCACCATTTACATCATCTTGTGCAGAGTAAATTAGCAATTGCTGTCCGTCAACAGAAAGTCCAATTGTAGCTTCATGACCTGAAGTGTTTATTTTGTCTGAAATTAGTTTTGGTTTTCCCCAAATCCCTTCTTTGTTTTTCTTTGAGATATAAATATCTTCATAAAACTTATAATCTATAGGGTCTTTTGGTTGTTTGGATCCAGATTCATCTTTGTCTTTGCTTGACTTGATTTCTCTTCTTGAAGTGAATATCATTGTCTGTTCATCAGCTGAAACAACTGGAGCATATTCTGCATAAATAGAGTTTACATTTTTTAACTCTGTAACAACAATAGCAACAGGATTGTCAATTAATAATTGAGCAGTTTCACAAATTTTTAATTCTCTAGAAACTTCTTTTTGTGTCTCTTGGCTGATTTTGGAGCCGTAAGCTTCTTCGTAAAGTTCGAAGCTCTTTTTTGCTTCGTCTATTTTATGATTAATTCTTAGAATTCTACCATAAACTAAGTATGCATCTACAGGAGCAGAATCTACCTCGTTTGAAAAATAATCAAATGACAGATTCCTTGATACTTTCTCTACCGATTGAGACAGATATTCAAGTGCTTTTTCACTGTCTTTAGCAAACATGCTCTGTGCGTAACATTCTCCAATTTTAAATCTCAAAAAAGAAGTTGGAGTGAGATCTTTTTCTATGTTTTGGTAGATTTTCAAGGCGAAATCATAATTTTGGTCCACCCAGTATTGATCAGCAATTTTGTATTGTTTTTTTACTGTTTTTTCAAAGATTTCTTCGTTAAAGGAGTCGTTACTTCTATTGTAAAGAATTTGAGCGTCTATACTAGTAGAAAGTAAAATCGCAAAAGAAAAGAAAGATAAAATACGTTTCATAAAATTCAATTTATCTAGAGTTAAACAAACTCTATGCAAATGTTGTGTTGTTAACAAAAAAATAACACTTTGCTTTTAATTATTCAGAAGACTAAAATAGGATATAATTACCAAATTTGTCTATTAATTTCAAAATTTTCCAAGTAATCCCCAACTTTTCTCAGGAAGCTACCGCCTAACATTCCATCAACGACTCTGTGGTCATAGCTCATAGACATAAACATCATTTGGCGAATTCCAATAAAATCACCTTCTAATGTTTCGATTACAGCTGGTTTTTTTTGAATTACACCAGTTGCTAGAATGGCAACTTCAGGTTGATTTATAATTGGAGTTCCAATAATATTACCAAAAGTCCCAATGTTAGTAATTGTAAAAGTCCCACCTTGCACATCATCAGGATCTAATTTGTTATTTCTAGCTTTGTGGGTTAAATTATTTACTGATTTAGCCGTACCTAAAAGGTTTAAGTTGTTTACGCCTTTAACAACAGGGACAATTAAATTTCCAGTTGGTAATGCGACTGCCATTCCTATATTAGCATCTTTCTTAATAATAATATTTTCCCCATCAACACTTACGTTTATCATCGGGAAGTCTTTTATAGCTTTCGCAACAGCTTCAATAAATATAGGAGTGAAGGTAAGTTTGTAACCTTCTTTTTTTAAGAAGTCATTCTTGACTTTATTTCTCCAGTTGACTAAGCTTGTAACGTCTATTTCAACAACACTTGTAACATGGGGTGCTGTTTTTTTAGAGTTAACCATGTGGTTTGAAATAAGTTTCCTCATTCTGTCCATTTCAATTATTTCAGATTCTCCTGAAAAAGAATTGGTAGTGACTGTTTCTCTATTTGGCGAGTTATCAGCTTTTTTTAATTCAGGTAAAGATTGAGGTATTCTATTCTCAAGATAATTTAATATATCGTCTTTTGTGACTCTTCTGTTTCTGCCAGTTCCATTTATTTGGTTTAATTCTTCATGATTAATTTTTTCCTTCTTAGCAATGTTTTTAACTAATGGAGAATAGAATTTCTTATTTTCACCAATAACGTTAGAACCATCACTAGGAAACTTATTTATGTCTATTGCATTATTTCCTTGTAAGGGCGCTGTTAAAGTAATATTATCGGACTCATCATAAGCGCTTAAATCTTGAACTGGCAAAGATTCTGAAACGTTACTAATAGTTTCTATAATAGCAAATGGTTCGCCGATTTTGATAATATCTCCCTCTTTGTATAGTTTCTTAATCAAAGTGCCTTCATAGTCTGATGGCACCTCTGAGTCAACCTTATCGGTTGCAATCTCTAGAATACCCTCTTCAAGTTCAATGATGTCACCTTCGTTTTTTAACCATGAAGTGAGCGTTGCTTCCGCAACGCTTTCTCCCATCTTCGGCAATATAAGTTCAATATGAGGCATAGAATCCGATGAAATTTGTATTCAAAAGTAGATAAAATAAGGGAGTAACACAATTATTATATGTTATGAAATAAATAATTAAAAGACTTAGAAAGTTTACTGATCTATTTTTTTAAAGCCTTTAACTAGTATGGAGAAATCGCTAAAGAGATTGTAATCTTTAGCGTACTGAATGTTAATTCTATTTTTTGTTTCTTCCTTTATATTTGAGTCGGAAAACCGATCTAAGGGAGATAATATACCTGATTTCAAATGGGGTAAATCATTCTTTCTTTTAAACGATTCACTGTAGCCAACCCATGTGTATTTGCCTTTGAATACTTTTGCTATGTTTTTTAACATATTGGCAGGCCTCTTTACAATTAAAATCAAAATGGGAGAGGTGATAAAAAGTGCCACTGATGTAAAAATATCAAATAGCCTTTTACTTCTTAAGTTTTTTGTTTTGTTAAGAGAGTTAATACCGATAAGATATAAGTCGCCAGGAAAGTCAATTGAAGAACTTCCTAAAATAAATAAAGATTCAGGAGGTGCTATTTTGAATTCGGTATCAAAGCTGGATAGACTTTCCATTGTCTCAATAATTCTGTAGGAAGAAAGATCTTTTGCGCAAAAAATTACTTCGTCTAATTTATGAATTTGAATAATTTCATTAAGCTGATTTATATCTCCAACATATTTAGAATTAGAACTTTTTTCAGATGCTATAAATACAAAGTTTTGAAGGAGGAAATTAGAGGTTTCCAAGATAGATTTGACTCTTTCTAATTCTTTATCATTACCGATAATACCAACATTTTTTCGTGAATTTGAATCGATTTCAAAATCACCATACTTGAAAAAATGTAGTAGAAGTCTGGTACTCGTCAAAGCCATTGCAGACCAAATAGCACTGAATGCAATTATTGCACGAGAAAAACGGTACTCTTCTTCTATAAATCCATACACAATTAAAACAACTATTGCTCCAATAGCAACACCATGTAAAACCTTATTTAGTTTAACTTTATTTCTATAGCCTCCAAAACTTGCAACAGAGCCAATTATAGTTATAACAATTGCTGGGATGCCATAGAAAAGAAATTCATTTGGGTAATCAAAACCTTTGATTTCTGATTCCCACAAGGTTTTGAATCCAATAATTCCGGAAAGTAAAATTATCGCATCAAATACAGGAAGAATTAATTTTTTTATAAAACGACTTCCAATAGCAATTGTAGCACGGAAGTAGATTGCAATTTTTATCAAAAAACTAAAAATGTTAGCGTTTTTCGAAGAAAAATGTTTTTTAGCAAAAATAATCATCGCATTATAGAACACAAATACATAGTTTACAGAACTCTTTTTGGTACTCTCTCCTTTGTAGTGAATAATACGTGTGTCCGAAAAATAGTAATTTTTATATCCTCCTTTAATAATGCGATAAGACAAGTCAATATCCTCTCCATACATAAAGAAATTCTCGTCTAGAAGTCCTATTTTATCTAAAGCTTCTTTTCTCATTAGCATAAAGGCACCAGAAAGAATCTCTATTTCATGATTTTTATTTTTATTTAAATGTCCACAGTGATACTTCCCAAACCTTTTACTTTTTGGGAAAATACTAGAAAGTCCAAATATCTTATAAAAAGCAACAGTCGGGGTTGGTAAACTCCTTTTTGATTCTGGCAGGAAATTGCCTTTACCATCTACCATTTTAACTCCTAATCCACCTGCTTTTGGATTGTCATCCATAAATTTAATGACTTTTTCAAAAGTATCCTCCTCCACTAACGTGTCAGGATTAAGCAGCAGTGTATATTGTCCTATTGATTTTCTAATTGCAAGATTATTTCCTTTTGAAAAACCTAAGTTTTCTTTTGAAGCGATTAGTTTTACTTCAGGAAACTTTTTTTTAACCATTTCAACCGAGCCATCTACTGAATTATTATCAACAACCCAAACTTCTGCATTAACATTAGGCAAAGCCTTAAAAACACTTTGTAAGCACTGTTCAAGGAAATATTGAACATTATAATTAACGATGACTATTGATAGCTTCAATGAAATATAATTTGGCTTAACAAAAATAGTAAAATTTAGATCGAAATCAAGATTTTTATTGAAACTAGAGACTTAGAAAAACAACTTAAAGAACACCTATGAAAAAATTGAAGGGTCAATATCAGAGAACTTTCTCTTTTTCTTTAAAAAATGTTCTTTTAAAATCGATGCTTTGAAAAGACCTTTAACTGTTTTGTTTGAAAGTTGAAATTTTAGTTTATTTCTGATTTTTAAATACTTAGGAAATGAGTAGTAAAAAGAAAAGTGAGCCTTTATAATTGAGAAAGTATGTTTGAAGTTACCTTCTAATAAAAACTTTAAACCTGCAATTCCATCCAGAATAATCTTTTGCATTATTATTTTGACAAATCCTTCTTTTGGATGGTTTTTAGTTAGAAGTAATAAATTGTTTCTAAAGTTTAAAAAAGTTTTTCTGGGACTTAATTTATTTAACGTTCCTCCGCCTAAATGAAAAACTTTAGAACCTCCTATTGCGTTAATGTTAAAACCTAAACGTTGAATTCTCCAGCATAAATCGATTTCCTCCATGTGGGCAAAAAAGAATTCGTCAAATCCACCTAGTTTTTTATAAATATCGTTTCTAACGAACATGCAGGCTCCAGTTGCCCAAAAAACAGGTTCATTATTATCGTATTGACCTAAATCTTCTTCTAATTCATTAAATATTCTTCCTCTACAAAATGGGAATCCCCATTTGTCAATAAAACCGCCCGCTGCTCCAGCGTATTCGAAATGAGTTTTGTTTTTTAATTGTAATATTTTTGGCATTGCAGCTCCTGTCGTAGGGTTAGCCTCCATAAAATCAATTACAGGTTCTATCCAATTATTGGGGGTTTCAATATCTGAATTTAGAAGTACAAGGAATTTGTTGTTAACATACTTAAGAGCGTCGTTATAACCTTTTGCAAAACCACCATTAGATTTATTCTGAATAATTTTAATTTCAGTGAAGTTGGCTTTAACAAAGTCTATGCTTTTATCTGTAGATGCATTATCTGCTATAATTAGTTCTGCATACTCAGGTAATGAGCCTACAACACTCGGAAGAAAACTTCTTAAAAGTTCAAGCCCATTCCAATTTAAAATAACAACAGCTACTTTTTTCATTTCAGGGAACGAATTTAGTTAATTTAAATTCAACCAATATGGAATTAAGAGTTTAGAAGTATTAAATTTGTTTAAAATTAGAAAGTTATGTCTGCTTGGGGAATATCAAATTTTGAGAACGATTCAGCACTTGATTGGGTTAGTAATATTATTGAACAGAATAAAGTGTCTAGTTTAAGTAGCACAATTAATAAATTTATCGCAAATTTTTCAATTGAAGAGACAACACTTATAGAGTGTTCTGTTTTTTTAGCTGTTGCAGAAACGATTGCAGGATTAGTTGGTAATCCAGCTGAAGACTTTCCCGACGAACTAAAAGATTGGTCGGAAACAAAATATATAAGAATAGAGCAAATCACAATGGATAATGCCATTAAGGGAATAGATATGATATTAAAAGACAGTGAGGCTCGGGAAATGTTTTTAGATTCTGGATATTATGCTTCATGGGAGAAGTCACAAAAAGATTTAATAAAAAGACTTGCTGAATGATTTTATTTGGCAGAAAAGATAAGCATATTGGGACAAAAGAACTTCCAAATGAAGTTTGCATCGAATGCGGTAAAAAAGGTGGTGTTGTAAGCGTATTCCAGATTTTTTTTCATGTTGCTCTTATTCCCATTATTCCTATTTCAAGAAAAATTGCATCTCAATGTTACTCATGCAGAGCAGTTAAAGTTGAAAAGCAATTTTCTGAACACCAAAAAGAAGTTTCTATTTTATTGAAAAAAGAATTTAAAACCCCTTGGTGGACATTGATTGGAGCTTCAGTTATTTTTATTTTACTATTATTTAAACTAATACTTAAATGGGTTTAATTAAGATTTTCGGAAATACAAATAACCCTCTTAATTCAGAGGTTGTAATTGTACCTGTAAATTGGACTTTAAATTCAACGTTTGATTTTGATAAACACTTAAGACCCATTCTGAATTACTCGAATGAAATAGAGTTTTTTCATGAGTTTTACGGTTTTCAAGAAAAGTGCAAAATTGCCTGTGAAAATGTTTCTGAGGAAACGACCATGTGGAATCAATCAATTAATCGAATTTATGAAGAAGCTAAAAATGGTGATTTTGATGGTTCAAGCATTCATTTAATTAACGAAGATTTTAAAAAATTAACATCTTTCTTGGATGAAAAAATTGAGTATTGGATTCAAAAGGAAAAACTCCCTCTTTTAATAGGAGGGGATTCTTCTTTGCTATTAGGAGGTATAAAGGCTGTGGCAAGATTTAAAACCAATTTTGGGATATTGCATTTAAGCGAAAAACCTTTTTTAAAGGAGTTAAAAAAAGGAGAGGCTATTACCGAAGGAAACAGTTTGTTTTCTGTTGGAGCATCTGTCCCGGAAGTAAGCAAAATAGTTGCTGTGGGGTTAAAATCTTTTTCTCAACAGGAATATTCAATTCAACGGAAGAATAAGGAAAAGATTATTTGGTTTTCAAAACGCAAAATAGATAACTACAAATTTAAAGGGGATTCCTATCAATTGATTTGTAAAAAATGGATTAATAATTTGCCTGAGTTTGTGTACTTGAGTATTAATATTTCAATTTTAAAAGTATTAAGTATTAATGAAATCGAATTCGCATTACAAACCCTCATAGACTCAAGAAGAAAAATTATCGGTGTAGATTTTAATGGAGTCGATAAAGTAGGAAAAGAGATGCAAATTGAAATTACAAGACTTTTGTATGTTGTGTGTAAATCTTACGGGAGATCCCGAGGGAAAATTTAAAAATATTCTGAATTAATTATGGTTTTAAGTTTTGGTGAAGTTTTAATGGATTGTTTTCCTCACAAAAATGTAATTGGAGGAGCTCCTTTTAATGTTGTTGTTCATTTAAAAAGATTAGGTGAACCAGCTGCAATTTTATCGAAAATAGGGAAAGATAAATTAGGAGGAGAGATTGGAGCGTTATTGGAAAACGAGGAAATTAGTGATTTTTTACAAAAAGACAATCAAAAGAAAACTGGACAGGTTGATGTTACTTTAAATAATGGACAACCTAGCTATAATATTCATCAAGGTTGCAGTTGGGAGTTTATCGATTTTGAATCGGTTAGTAGTCCTAATTATTTTATGTTTGGGAGTTTAGCGTTGAATTTTATTCAGAATCAAAATTCATTCAAACAATATAGATCACAATTTAAACAATCTATATTTGTTTGTGATCTTAACCTTAGAACTCCTTTTTACTCTGAAGAAAGTATTCAACTGTGCCTTGAGTCTGCTGATATATTAAAGATTAATGATGAAGAGCTAGATTATCTAGCTGAAAAACACGCTCAAACGGATGTGATTGGTTGGCTTTTTAAAAATTATGGCATTAAAAAAGTGCTCTTAACAAAAGGTTCTAAAGGAGCAACTTTGTTTTGGGACGGAAAAGTCTACGAATGCAAAGTGAAGCCGGTTGCTAATGTTGAAGATACAGTTGGTGCCGGAGATTCGTTTACCGCCCTTTTTTTACATGGGCTGATACATAAATTGCCTTTTGAAGAATGTTTGGAGAGAGCTGCTGATTTCGCAGGGATAATTTGCACGCTTCCTGGTGCTATTCCTGTCGACAAATCTATTTATAACGATTTTAAAATTTGAAAAATCCATTAGTAATTTTATTCGGTTTATTTATCGGAGATTTTTTTTCTCAATCAACTTACCTTGTAGAATTTAAAGATAAAATAAGGATTGGATTTGATCCGTATCAATACTTTTATTCTGAAGACTTTTTACAATTTAATATATTTGGTGCTTATTTGATTAAGTCGTCTTATATTGTTTTAGATAAGACTATTGAGATCAAACAAAAGATACGTCAATTAAAATTAGATTTTTTGAACAAGTCTAATTACTGTTTTGAAATCAGAGCAGGTTATTCAAATTGAGTTCTTTATGTTAGATATAAAGTTAGTGATTGGCTTAATATGGTTACTGCTGTTGGATACCATCCGAAAAATAAGTTTCGGTTTTGAAATTGAGGTTTTGGCTTCTGAAGAATGTTAAAAATAAAGTTATGTGGAAATCTGATTTTAATATAGATCAAATAAATTCAATGTGTACTAATACGATACACGACGCTTTAGGAATTAAAATCACAGAGAAGGGGCCTGATTTCCTAAAAGCTACAATGCCAGTTGATCATAGAACTGTTCAGCCAATGAGAATACTTCATGGTGGGGCAAACGTAGTATTAGCAGAAAGTTTGGGAAGTATAGCCTCGCTAATGGTTATTGATTCTGAAGAGAGCGTTTGTGTTGGTCTAGATGTTAACGCTAATTATATTAGATCAGCTAAATCTGGTGTTGTCACCGGAATTGTTAAACCTATAAATCTTGGTCGGAAAATTCATGTTTGGGAAATCAAGATCTATGACAAAGAGCTTAACCTTACTTGTATTTCAAGGTTAACCGTATCTGTTCTAGAAAAAAGAAAATAATTAATTCAATACAAAAGGTGCGATCAAATCAAATTCTGGGATGTAGACCTTAAATTCAATATTGGTAAGCATATTTTCCATTATGTAATAACCCCTCATTCTTCCAATTGGAGAATTCAAAGAAGTTCCCGATTCATAAGAATGGTTTTTTGTAGGCTCTATGATAGGCTGTAGACCAATCACTCCTTCTCCTTCTACTTCGTAATGATCTCCTTTCGAGTCAAATACAAACCATCTCCTTGAAGATAATTTCACTGGGAAATGATTGTTGTTTTTTATAGAAATATGATAAGAGAAAATGAACTCCGATTCGGTAGGTTTTGAAAACTCTTTTTTAAAAGTACTTTTAACCACAACTTCAACACCCTCAGTAACTAAACTTTCCATAATTACAAAACTACAAAAACAAAAGCCTCTGCGCTACTGAAATATAAATCTTTTAAAACCAACTAGTTGCTCAGTGTCTTGGCCAAAGCCTTTGTAATAAACAAGAATTGTATAATTATTTTCAGTCTGGTAATGACTTCCATCTGTATCTACCCATGTTAATTCACTAGTCTTATTCTTCATAGAAACGTAGGCATAATCATAAACGCCTTGTTTTAAAATTATATGTGCCTCGTAATGCTCTAGTGAATCTTTAAAAATCAATTTATGCTCCTTTTTTACTTCGTTATTGGTAAATGCTCCTGTTAAAAATACTGTACTGTTATCTAGAGGGATTCTTCGCCCTAATCTAAAGTGAACAAAAGCATATTCCGATTCTAAGTAGGGATTTCTGTTTTTTGGAAGTAAACTTGTAAAAAAGTCCCCATTATGGTCATATTGATTTGAGTATTTCAAATATGCTCTTTTAGAATCTTTTAAAGGTAAAATATGGTAAATCGAGTCTTTGTAAAAAATTTGCTCAACACCATTTCCTTTCAATTTTATATCTCTAAAATCTAATATTCGATATTCATTTCCTGCTTCAAACCGAGTAGCTGAAGTATTGGAGAATATAAGTTCATTTTCTTTGACATATTGAGGGCGAATGTTCTTTTTTGAGTTATCCATTCTGTCGTTTTGTAAAACAACAACTCCAAACTCAACTAAGGGGTTATTTGATTTGATTAATTGGTGTTTAACATCAAAATCTATTTGATGATGTGTGTATTTGTAATCAAAATCAATAGGAATTGATGGTTTAGGAGTTACCTCTGTTTGAATATCAGCAACATAAAATTTTTGTGTTAAAACTACCTTACTTCTGTCAGCGTCTTCAAAAACGTATAGAATGTAGTTTCCGCTTTTTGTGAATTTTAAATTCTCACTTGGAAAACTTTGTGTGTAATGAATATAACTAACGGCAGTATTTATCGATAATTGATAATCAGATATTTCTTCTTCCTCGTACCCATCTATATAATCACTTATAAATAAGTCTTTTGATTGTTCCCAATTAGAGTTACAATGAATGAAAGTGTAGGAGTATTGTTTGACCTCGTTTGTAATGTCATCAAATCGAATAGTTAATTGATGCGGTGAGTTCAGAAATGTCAACGGAAAGTCAATTAATTTATTTTCGTTCTCAATAATTACTGTTTTAATTGACTTTTTAAAAACTTCATTTTTAAATGAATTAGCTTGATTGGATAGGCCAATCAATAATAGGTATAAGAGAATAATGGATTTTATGCTCGATTTCATAACTGCAAATTAAGTCTAACAAAAATCAAATCTTATTCCCTTTTTTTATTTAGAAACGTTCTAAATAAATTAATAGGAGTGTTAATATTCGTTAATACACATCGGTTTTTGTTAATTTTACCGTCTGAATTATCACCCAATCAAGAGAGAATGTCAGTACAAGTAAAGCTGAGAAAAGGGGCAAACATCAAATTAAAAGGTGTCGCAAATCGCGTAAAGGTAGATGCTAATGCATCTGACGTGGTGGCACTTAAGCCTTCTGATTTCCACGGGGTAATCCCAAAATTAATATTAAGAGAAGGTGCAAAAGTGAAAGCTGGAACACCAATATTCTTCGACAAAGAGAACGTCGATATTAAATTTTCTTCTCCAGTTTCTGGGGAGATTATTGAAATCGTTCGTGGTGCTCGTCGTGTAATTCTAGAGATTAGAATTAAAAACGATGGCGCAAATGTTGCTGAAGATTTTGGTGCGACTGATATCGCTGCTGCTTCTAAGGAAGATTTAACGATGAAGTTGTTAGGTGCTGGTCTTTGGCCATTCATCAAACAGCGTCCGTTTAATTGCATAGCTAATCCTAGCGATGCTCCTAAGGCAGTATTCGTTTCAGCATTCGATACAAGCCCGTTAGCTCCTGACTATGACTTCTTATTAGAAGGAAGAGAGGAGGACTTTCAGGCTGGGATTGACGCTTTGGCAAAATTTTCAAAAACTGGTTTCGTCAACTTAAATGTTCCTACGTCGAAAGAAGTAAGGTTTAATTTTGAAGATAAGTTTGTTTATACTGATTCAATAGGTAAACGAGTGGCCCTTGACTATAAAACTGCTGCTAACGCTTCGGCACATACAGGTTCCGCAAAGGCAATAAAATCAATTAATGATAAATACGGCCAAGCTAGTGATCTTTTTACGAAAGCTAACAATATTTATTTAGGAGAAATTTCTGGTCAACATCCAGCTGGTAACGTAGGTATTCAAATTCACCATATTAATCCTGTCAATAAGGGTGAGGTAGTTTGGACTGTTAACGCGCAAGATGTAGCTATGATTGGGAACTTCTTAAGAACAGGTAAATTAACAGCTAAGAAATTAGTTGCGCTTACTGGTTCTGAAGTAGCGACTCCTCAATATTATAATGTTACAATAGGACAAAGCTTAGATAGTATTTTTGAAGGGAACTTAAAAGATGCAGAAGAAGCACCGCGATTTATAAGCGGAAATGCTTTAACTGGAACTAAGGTAGAAAAAAATGGGTTTTTAGGATTTTACGATTCTCAATTAACCGTTTTGCCTGAAGGAAATAAATATGATTTTTTTGGATGGATGCTTCCTATTCAACCAGAAAAATTATCATTAAGTCGTACACTATGGTCGTGGATAATTCCTAGCAAAGCTTACCGATTAAATACAAACCTTAATGGTGAATCAAGGGCGTTTGTGGTAACTGGTGAGTACGAAGAGGTTTTACCGATGAAAATATATCCTGTTCAACTTTTAAAGTCATGTTTAGTAGAAGATATTGATGCAATGGAAGGTTTAGGGATTTATGAAATAGTCCCTGAAGATTTAGCATTGTGTGAGTTCGCTTGTACTTCTAAGCAACCAGTTCAACAAATTCTGCAAGCTGGATTAGACTTAGTTAAAAAGGAGTGCGCTTAGTTAAATAGATTAATTAATTCCATTAGATAAAAGAGATGAAGTTTTTAGAGAGACTTGTAGACAAAATGGAGCCCAACTTTGAAAAAGGAGGGAAGTACGAAAAATGGTTCCCATTATTCGACGGTTTTGCTACGTTCTTATTTACACCGAAGCACACAACCAAAAAAGGTGTGCATATTCGCGATGCTGTAGATTTAAAAAGAACAATGAATACCGTTATCCAAGCATTAATTCCTTGTTTATTGTTTGGAATTTGGAATACAGGTTTTCAACATTACAGTGCATTAGGACTATTAGAAGAGTTCGGATTTTTAGACCAGATTTTATTCGGAGCTATAAAAGTATTACCTATAGTAATTGTTTCTTACGCAGTTGGTTTAGGTGTTGAATTTGGTTTTTGTATTGCGAAAGGACATCCAATTGAGGAAGGGTTCTTAGTTTCAGGAATGTTAATCCCATTAATTGTGCCTGCTGATACTCCCTTGTGGATGGTAGCTGTTGCTACTATTTTCGCAGTTGTTTTTGTGAAGGAAGTTTTTGGAGGTACAGGAATGAATATTTTAAATCCTGCGTTAACAGCCAGAGCGTTTTTATACTTTGCATATCCAAAGCAATTATCTGGAGATAAAGCATGGGTTAATACCGAACTTCCTGATGGTTATGTTCAAACTGAATCTGGAAAAGTATTAAATGAGTTAGGTCAAGCAGTAGGACAATTTGATGCAATGGCAGGAGCAACCCAGTTGTCTCGTTTTAATGCCTCAATCGGCATATACAAAGAACAAGGTATAGATGCTGGTATTGCTGCTTTAGATGGAGCTCATTCATTACTAGATTCATTCTTGGGTTTAATACCCGGTTCTATAGGCGAGACATCAGTTGTCGCAATTTTAATTGGCGCAGGCTTACTACTACATAGTGGAGTAGCTTCATGGAAAATTATGGCATCTGGAATATTCGGAGCTGTATTTATGACAATTATATTCAACACCGCAGGTATGAATCCTTACATGACTGTAGGTCCGTTAGAGCATCTAACAGCTGGAGGTTTTATGTTCGGTATTGTATTTATGGCTACAGACCCAGTTTCGGCTGCACAAACTGAAGTTGGAAAAGTAATTTATGGTTTCTTTATTGGATTAATGACAATTATGATCAGAGTATTTAATCCGGCATATCCGGAAGGAATAATGTTGGCTATTCTTTTTATGAACGTTATGTCTCCACTAATTGATCATTATGTTGTTCAAGGAAACATCAAAGATAGATTACAAAGAGCAAAATTACATTCATTAACTCACTAATCAATTAAAAATGGCTGTAAATAAGAATAGTACAGGATACACGGTAACGTTTGCTATAATATTAGTTATCGTTTGTGGAGCATTACTTGCAACTTTAGCAACTGTGTTAAAGGAGAGGCAAAAAGCAAATGTTAGTAATGAAAAGCGTCAATTTATACTAGTTGCTGCTGGAGCTTACAAAATGGAAGAGTTAAAAGAGATGGAACAATCTCAAATCTCTGAAATCTTCACTAACAAAATTACTGAGGATGTTTTTGATGTGCATGGAACTTCTATTGCAAAGGAAGGAGTTACTGCTTTTGGAATCGACATTGTTAAGGAATACAAGGCTACTAAGAATGATGCTTCAATCAGAAAATACCCAATGTTTAAATTTACTGACGGTGATAATATTAAGTACATTATTCCAATGGCAGGAAATGGATTATGGGGACCAATATGGGGATTCATTGCTTTGGGTAAAGATAAAAACACCATTGAAGGTGTTGTTTTCGATCACAAGTCTGAAACACCAGGTCTTGGAGCAAAAATCGCTGAAGATAATTTCCAAGATTTATTTACTTCTTCAACTAAAAAAATCATGTCTGGAGATAAATACCTTTCTGTAAATGTTGTTAAAGGTGGTTTGAAAAATCCAGAGCATGAAATTGACGCAATTGCAGGAGCTACCATTACTTCAAATGGAGTAGGAGCAATGTTAAGATCAGGTTTTAAGCCTTACATGAAAGCTTTTGGTTTATTAAACTAATTCATAAAAAATATTAAAGACTTAAATAATTCACAATGAGTACAACAAAAGAATCATTGTTTTCAAAAAAGAACATGAAGTTGATTAAGGATCCATTAAACGATTCGAATCCAGTTTCTATACAAGTATTAGGGATTTGTTCTGCTTTGGCAATCACAATAATGCTAGAAAACGCATTTGTAATGTCTATGTCGGTACTTTTCGTACTCATAGCTGCTAATGTTGTTGTTTCTTCAATTAGAAATTTAATCCCGGATAAAATTCGAATTATCGTTCAATTAGTAATCGTAGCGACATTAGTTATCACTGTTGATTTAGTTCTTAAAGCTTTTGTTTATGAAGTGTCTAAACAACTTTCTGTTTTTGTAGGACTTATTATTACCAATTGTATCATCATGGGACGTCTAGAAGCTTTTGCCTTAGCGAATAAACCGGGACCTGCATTTTTGGATGCAATTGGAAATGCATTTGGTTATACTTGGATTTTATTAGTCGTTGGTTTTATTCGTGAGATCTTCGGCTCAGGTTCTATTTGGGGTGTGAAAATTGTACCTGATTCATTGTTAATTGAAAATGGCGGGTTTTACGAGCACAATGGTTTAATGCTGTTATCTCCAATTGCTCTATTCTTGGTTGCTTCAATCATTTGGGTGCAAAGAAGTAAGAATAGAAAGTTAATTGAAGCGAACTAATTCAATATTAATAGAGAAAATTTAGAAAAATGTTAGATTACGTAAACATAATAGTCAAAAGTATATTTGTAGAGAATATGATTTTTGCATACTTTTTAGGTATGTGCTCATATCTTGCAGTATCTAAGTCTGTGAAAACTGCATCTGGATTAGGTGCAGCTGTTATCTTTGTCCTAGTTGTAACTGTTCCGGTTAATTATTTACTAGAAAATTACATATTAGCTGAAGGAGCTTTATCATGGTTAGGTTCAGATTTTGAAACAATGGATCTTTCCTTTCTTTCATTCATCATGTTTATCGCAGTTGTTGCATCTATTGTTCAATTGGTTGAAATGATTGTTGAAAAGTTTGCTCCCGCATTATATGGCGCTTTAGGTATCTTTTTACCGCTTATTGCAGTAAACTGTTCAATTCTAGGTGGTGCATTATTTATGCAGGAGAGACAATATGCAACTATCGGTGAAGCAACTGCTTTTGCTTTTGGTTCAGGTATAGGATGGTGGATAGCAATTGTTGCCTTAGCTGCAATTCGTGAAAAGATTCGTTATTCGAATGTTCCTGCTCCATTAAGAGGTCTAGGAATTACATTCATCATAACTGGGTTAATGGGAATTGCATTTATGAGTTTCCTAGGAATAGAACTTTAATATTAGTTAGAATAAATTTAGAATAAATAGATATGGAAACTATAATTATTAGTGTAGCGGTTTTCTTAGTAGTAGTTTTACTACTAGTATCATTATTGCTTTTTGCAAGAGCTAAATTGTCATCTTCGGGATTGGTTAAAATTACTGTAAATGGTGAAAGAGTTATTGAGACAGAAGCTGGATCGACTTTACTTTCAACTTTAGGAAATAACCAAATATTCTTGCCATCAGCATGTGGAGGAGGGGGTACCTGTGCAATGTGTGAATGTCAAGTTCATTCAGGAGGTGGAGAAATATTGCCAACAGAAAAGCCTTACTTTTCAAGAAAGCAAATTGCATCTAATCACCGTTTAGGTTGTCAAGTAAAGGTAAAGCAAGACATGGAGGTTGAAATTCCAGCCGAGATCTTTGGGATTAAAAAATGGGACTGTGAAGTTGTTTCAAATTACAATGTTGCAACTTTCATTAAGGCATTTATAGTAAAGTTACCAGAAGGGGAAACATTAGATTTTGAAGCCGGAGGATATATCCAAGTTGATGTACCTGCTGTAACTGTTGATTTTAAAAATGATATTAACATTGAGCCAGACTCCGACGATCCTATTGGACCAGACAAGTTTAAGGCTGACTGGGATAAATTTGGACTTTGGTCTTTAAAAATGGTTAATAGCGAGCCTTGTTTTAGGGCTTACTCGATGGCTAATCATCCTGCTGAAGGAAATATCGTAATGCTTACAATACGTATTGCAACTCCACCTTGGGATAGAGCTAAAAACGGTTGGATGGATGTTAATCCAGGTATCTGTTCGTCTTTTGTTTTTTCTCGTAAAGAGGGTGATCTTGTTACCATTTCAGGTCCATATGGAGAGTTTTTTATAAAAGATACTGGTTCAGAAATGATTTACGTAGGAGGTGGTGCTGGAATGGCACCTATGAGATCGCATCTTTTTCACTTATTTCATACTCTTGAAACTGGAAGAAAAGTTACTTATTGGTATGGGGGTAGATCTAAGAAAGAGTTATTTTATGAAGAAGATTTCCGTAAGATAGAACGTGAGTTTCCAAATTTCACTTTTAATATTGTATTATCCGAACCAGAAGAATCTGATAATTGGAATGAAAAAAAATCACCAGAAGATGATGGTGATGGCTATTTAGGATTTGTTCATAACGCTGTCATCGAGCACCAATTAAAGAGGCACGAAGCGCCAGAAGATATTGAGTTTTATTTCTGTGGTCCTCCTATGATGAACCAAGCAGTTATAAAAATGTGTGACGACTGGGGAATTCCAGAAGAAAACGTTGCATTTGATGATTTTGGAGGGTAACCTCAAATCAAACAAGAGAAGGGTCAATCACATCGATTGGCCCTTTTTATTGCCTTATACATTTTTGTTACATCCGTAGCTATTAACTATTTTAAATGTATGTAATTGGTCATTTGAATCGATGTAATCAATTATTACTTTAATGTGTGGTTCAAAAAGATTTCTCAACTTATAGGATTAGTTCCTAAGCAGGTGTTGTTAATCCTAAAAAAAAATACCAGCCTAGGATAATAGGGTTGGTCTTTGAAATTCAATTTATTTTTTAGGCGATAGATATATCGTTCATAATTTGGTAAAGCTCATGATGCTTATCAATCATCATTTCAGGATGTTCTAAGAAATACTCTGAATAACTGCAAAAAATTCAGCCAAGTATGTTAATGCATAATCTCTTATTTTAGCTTTATTATTCTTAATTTCTTTCGTTTTAGTTTTTATTATATTCAACCAAGGGCCAATTTCGTTAATATAAATTAATACCTACGGTATACCGTCAATTTTGCCATCTTGTTCACCGATTATATGTGTGAATTCTAACATTTTTCGGTCAGTTCAGCTCTTAAAGCTATTATATAATACATCTTTGGCTAACATCATTCTTCTTTCCATTGGGTCAGAACCAATTAAATCATTTTTACAAGAACCTTTAAATCGTCCGCTAAACACAATAGTTTTGCTAAGAAAGACAACTTCATTGATGAAATTATATTCCCAATTGGTAAAACAAAAAATAGAAATGATTTCACTAGCTTCAACTAGGAATTTATCCTTTTAATTAATAGGTATATTGTCAAAACCAATAATTCTTTTAGTATTTAAGAAATGTAGGATTCTTAACTCAAAACTTTTTAGTTCTTTAAAGCTTCTGGTAAAACCTAACATCTTTTTAAAAATATAGGTCTAATTTTGGTTAAAGGTTTTAATTAGCAAAACTCTTTTTAATAAGAGGGTAAAAACTAAAATTGTAATAAAGTAATAAAGTAATAAAATCATAAGATTACTATTGAATCTTTTTTCGATGAAGAATGTTCTATCGTAGGAAAGGTGAATGCTTTTAATAACTCATTGATGTTGTAAACAGAGCCTCTTATTGCGTTACTAATAATTATTACAGTGTAACCTGTTTTAGGTATCTTAAGGTAAATATGGCGATTTCCGTGCCACCATCCCGTATGGTATACTAACTTACCAAAATTAGGATCCATTTTTAAACGCCATCCATATCCATAGGACTTGTTATTCCGAATCTTATTCTGAGGAGTAAAGGCAATTTGTTTTATTGAATCTGAAATAATGATGTCGTTATTTAAAAATGCATCAAACTTTATTAAATCTTGTGCAGTAGAGAATATTCCTTTGTCACCAACAATTCCATCTAGATAATCAAATTCAAATACACGATTCCATTGCGTGTGCCCCAATGTTAAATTTTTAGGAATTGAGGCTTTTTTTAAATCAAAAACAAAACTATCCATCATTCCACATTTGTCAAATATTCTTGTTTTTAGAACCTCTGAATATCGCTTCCCCTCTATAACTTCAATTATTGATGCTAAGAGCATATAATTCGTGTTTGAATAATAATGTTTTTGATCTGGGCGAAAGTTGTGTTCTGGGTTATGGAAATTAATTACACAAATAACGGTGTCATTATAAATTAAATGATCCTTATTATCCATTTTGTGATCACAATAATAGAAGTATTGTGATAACCCCGATCTATGTGCAAGTAGGTGTTTGATTGTTATTTTTTTGTATTGTTTAGGTAGTTCAAGAAATTTGGTTATGGTATCGTTCAAAGTAAGTTTTCCTTCTTCAATTAACTGTAAAATTACTGTTGCAGTTATGGGTTTAGTAACACTTGCTAATTGAATTGCAGCATTTTTTTTAAGTGGGATTCTTTTTCTAATGTTTGAATACCCTGATGTAGTGTCAAAAACGATTTCTTCATTTTTTGAGATTGTTATATGCCCGTTAAACCTTCTTCGTTTTACAAATTTTCTAAAGTAATTATTAATCGTCTGTATTTCGGTTTTAGGAATGGCTGATTTTTGGGGAATTATTGAATCAATAGAATTTGAAGTTATGTTAGATTCATTCTTTTTGTCAGCACTTGTTGTATCTGTACAAGCCAGTATTACCAATCCAAAAATAAAAATGAGATAGTATTTCATAAAATCCTACGCAAATATAGTACGTAAGAAAGCTAAAAGCAACAAGATTTTCTTATAGTTAAAGGAATTTCCGTTGCGTCCTTGACTAATAGTTACTTATATTTGAAATAGAATTTAATTAGGTTTAATAGCCTTGGAATGGTTTTTGTAAAGAGGCGATTACCTTAACAATTAAGACAGTTAATATGAGTAGCAAAAAAATATATGGGAAAACAATAATTTTATTGTCTGCAATGTTTTTTTTAATAGCATGTAATGTATCTAAATCTTTAACAAAGAAAGGGGATAAACTTGCTCAGGCAGGTGTTCATACTGAAGCAATTCAATATTATATTCAAGCATTAAATAGAGATAGAAGCACTGTAGAAGCACAAATAGGTTTAAGAAAGAGTGGGAATGAAGTAATGTCTAATTATAAGTCTAAATTTTTTAAGGAATATAATAATAATAGTTTTCACTCTGCTGTTTATACTTATTTAGAAATGGAGAAGTTCCAATCGAAATTAAAAAAGTTTAGTGCTGATGTGACAATATCTTCTCAAACTACAGCAGATTTTAAGATTGCTAAGAAAAAATATTTAGAATCTCAATTCACAAAAGCTAATCAGTTAATGGCGAACGAACAATTTGAAAGTGCTGAAAATATATTCATGGAAATTAAAAAAATTGAACCCAATTATAAAGGTCAAGATTTGGAAAAGCTAATGGAGATTTCAAAATTGGAACCACCCTATAGAGCAGGAAATAAATATCTAGATCAGGATAAAAACAGAGCAGCATATTTTTCTTTTGAAAAAGTAACAGATATTAATGTAAATTATAAGGATGCTAAATTTAAAAAGGAAGAAGCTCTTGACTTAGCAAAGTACCCAATTGCAATTTTAAAATTCAAAAATTACAGTTATGATAGGGGTGCTGCAGAAAAAGTATCTGCAAATATGGTTAACACTTTACTAGGAAATAAAGGACCATTTCTGAAAATTCTAGATCGCACAAATATGGATAAGGTTTTAAATGAACAGTATCTATCAATGAACGGTTGGATTGAAGGAGATGGTGCAGTAAAAACAGGAGCTCTTTTAGGATCTAAAGCTATTTTAAGCGGAAAATTGTTAAGTGTAAATAATGTACAAAAGTCGCCAGAAGTAAAACAAGAAAAGGCATACCGTAAAAGAACTGTTAAAGTTTACAATGCGGAAACAAAGAAAAATGATACAAAGTATGTGTATGATAAAGTTTACTATAATAACTATAAAGGTTACAATGAGGTTGTTGTTTCATTTCAATACATTTTAGTTTCATCTGAAACAGGTGAGATCTTACTTAGTGGAATAGAGGAGGGAGTGATGAGAAGTCAAGTTGATTATAATGCTTATTCTGGAAATTATAAAGAACTTATACCAGGTAATTGGAATGTGAGATTTCAAGATTCTCCAAGTGATAAAATGTATAATAATAGAAGACAGATTAAAGCGTTTCAAACCGGATTTGAATCTGAACAAAATATAACCCCGGTTTCTATTTTGAAAGAAGATGCATTTAAAAAAGTTGGAAATACAATTGCGAAAATTGTTTATAGTTTTAATCCAGAAGATTAATGGGGAAGTTCTCAACATACATATTTATTTGTTTAATAGTTTTTAGTTGTAAATCGGTTAAAGAAAAAGCAGAACGAGATAACCCTACTCCTCATTGGGTATCAAGCCAACCCCACCATTCGGATTATTATATCGGGGTTTTTGGTGTGCGAAAAAATGGATTGGATTACCGCTCTAAAGCAAAGCGAGGTGCATTAGAAAGTCTATCTAGTGAAATATCTGTTAATATATCTGGTGAGTCAGTTTTAAAAACATTAGAATCGAATAATAATTTTGAGCAAGAGTATAAGCAAAACGTCACGCTAAATTCTACAGAAAAGCTAGAGGGTTTTGAGATTGTAGATTCGTGGGAAAGTGAAACAGAGTATTGGGTTTATTATAGATTGTCCAAAGCAAAACATACGTTACTAAAAAATGAAAGAATGCATAAAGCTTTGGAGTTAGGTAAAGAGTATTTTTCAAATGCTAAAGTAAAGCATCAAAAAAATGATTACCGCGAAGCCTTTGTTTTATCTATCCAATCATTGGAGTCTGTTGCTGAATATTTAGATGAGCCACTCAAGACACAATTTCAGGGCAGAGAAGTTTATTTTGCAACAGAGGTAATGACTTACTTACAAAACATGTTAGATGAAATTCAGTTAATACCTGGTTCCGATAAAAAGCAAGTAGTTTTGGGTGAATTTTTAAGTGAGGAAGACGTGTTTTTTAAAGTGACTAATTATATTGGCGCTTTGATTAGCGGAATTCCTTTAAAGTGCGAGTACAAAGCTGTTTTCTTTAATAATTATGATGTAAAATCAAATGAAAAAGGTATTGCTGGTGTGTCTTTAGGAAAGCTAAATCAAAGTAAACCTGAGCAATATGTTTCTGCTAAATTAAACTTTGAAAAACTTTTAGAAACGTATTCAAAAAACCAAATTGTTTCAAAACTGATTAGTTATATACCAATAAAAGAAGCAAAGATTAAACTTTTTGTAAGAGCACCTAAAGTGTTTGTTGTTGCGAATGAGAAAGAGTTTGGGATGAAAATTAATTCTAAATTTCTGTCAATCGTTAAACAAACTTTATCCTCTCGTGGTTTTCAAATTGCCAATAAATATAGAGATGCAGATTTGCTATTTTACATAAATACGAATACGACCTCTGTTGGATCGAATTCAGGAACTTATCAAGTTGAATTAAATGGAAATGTAGAAGTTAAAATCCGACAAACGATGGAAGTTGTTTTTTCTGAAGTAATAAAAGCATCGAAAGGTTTACAGTTGAGCCAGAAAAAAGCTGCAATTGATGCCTTTGGTAAGGCAGAATATTACGTAAAAAGAAGAGTTATACCTAAGCTAGCATATCAATATTTTTCCTTTTAATTATGATTAAACTTCCTGAAAAATATAAAGCTTTAATTTTTGATTTAGATGGCACATTGGCTGATACAATGCCACTTCATTATAAAGCGTGTCAACTTGTTTGCAATGAAAAAGGATTCGATTTTCCTGAAGACTATTTTTATCAAGAAGCAGGAAAGCCAACTATCGAAGTGTTTCAGAATTTAATGATTAAACTAGGGAAAGATTTCGATGGTAAAATACTAGGTAAAGCTAAGGAAAAGCAATTTTTAGATTTGATATCAGAGGTTACTCCCCTTAAAATAGTTGCAGATATAGCTCAAAGTCACAAAGGGAAAATTCCTATGGCGATTGGAAGTGGAGGTCAGCGCGATTCAGTTGAATTAACTTTGGATGTAATTGGTTACACTGGCTTTTTTGATTCAATAGTATCCTGTAACGATGTCTCAAATCATAAGCCTAGTCCTGAAACGTTTTTAAAGTGCGCTGAGGAGATGGGGGTTCAAGCAAAGGATTGTGTTGTTTTTGAAGATGGTGATCCCGGCGTCGAAGCGGCTAAAGTCGCAGGAATGATGGTTGTTGATGTTAGACCGTATTTCTCATTATTAACGATTTAGAATAGACAAATTATTGCGTTATTTTTCTATTATATAGAGCGCTATTCTTATCATCTTTTCAGGTCTGAAATCGATTGGTTCCAAAACCTGACAAAAACTATTAATCGCATTATGAAACCGGTAGTAACTTTAATTATTTAAATAATAGTTGGTTTTTTAGTACAGTATTCATTTGAGTGTGTATTTTTTTCAATTATTGTTAGTCTCCGCTTATCCTTAGGCTAATTTTTAATGTGAATTAATATCTAAATACTATGGTTTTATATTTTGATATTGTTGGAGCGGGTATAAATCAAGTTTTTATTCTGAGTACTTTGGGTTTAATTATTAATTTTAAAGACCACCTTTATAAAATTAATCTGTCTTTATTGCAATAGCTACTTATAATATTGTTATAAATTTGGATCATTATTCAGCTATATTAGCGGATTAAAGAAAGAAAAATATGAGACAAATAATAATGTTAATTATGCTCTCTGGGGTTGGTATAACTCAAGCAAGTATTTTAGATTTAAAAATTACCGAATTAATGTACAATCCAAAGCCTGATGCTGGACAGTTAGAAGAGGATTTGGAATTTATTGAATTTAAAAATACAGGTGTAACTGAAATTAATCTTAAAAGTTTAGTATTGTCGAATGCTGTACTTTATATTTTTGATAAAGATGAAATTTTAGCACCAGGGGGAATGTTGGTGCTCGTTTCCGATTCCAATGTTTTTCATGAGCGTTATCCATTGGTAAAGGTCGCTGGACAGTACACTAACAAATTTTCAAATAGAGGCGAAAAACTTTATGTTAAAGCAGGATCTGATACCTTAATAGAATTTGAGTATAAAGATGATTTACCATGGTCTACTTTAGCAGATGGTAATGGTTATTCATTGGTTTCTGTAGAAATTAATCCTATTGGAGAACCTTCTAAACCCGAATACTGGCGAAATGGGGCAAGGCTAAATGGAACGCCAGGAGAAGAATCTGAAACCGCTTTAGAATTTCCCGATGTTTGGATTAATGAGCTACTTTCTCATACTGATTTACCTGAAATTGATGCCATTGAATTATTTAATAATTCATTAACTCCAGCAGATATTAGTAATTGGTTTTTAAGTGATTCAAAATCTAATCCTTATAAATTTCAGTTCCCAAGTGGGACAATTATAAATTCTGGGGAATATTTGGTTGTGGATGAAACTGACTTTAATAATTTAGGATCGGGCTTTCGATTTAATAGAAGTGGAGACGAGGTGTTTTTGTATTCTGGCGATAATCAGAATAACTTAACGGGGTTTAGCACGGGATGGGCGTTTGAAGGACAGTATAATGGTGTTACATTTGGAATTCATGTTAGTTCAGATGGTGATAAACACTTTTTACCACAAGAAGAAAATACATTAGGCTTTATTAATTCAAACCCTATTATTGGTCCATTGGTTATTTCTGAAATAAACTATAATCCATCAAATTTAGATTACGAGTATTTAACGGTTGAAAATATAACGGATACAATTGTTGATTGTTTTCATTCAAAACATCCTGATTTAGGTTGGAAGATTAGTGGAGTGGGGTTTGATTTTCCAGCAAACACAAAGTTGAAAGCGAATGAGTTAGTATTTGTTACAGCTGCTAATCCAACCGATTTTCGATTAAAATATAATATAAACAACACTGTTCAGGTGTTTCAATACAGTGGAAAGATGAGCAATAATGGTGAGCAATTATCCGTTTGGAGGTTTGATCGAATGGATACAACTGAAACAGGAGAAACTTTTATGCCTAAAGTTTTAATGGATGGAGTACATTATAACGACGCTTTACCTTGGGATGTTTTGGCAGATGGTCATGGGAATTCTTTAAAACGAATTTCTAAAACTAGTTTTGGCGATGAGGTTGAAAATTGGGAAGGGACACCTCTTTTTATTTCGAATGAAATTACTAAAACTATTCCTCATTTAGAATTTTCTCTCTTCTATGAAAAAAAAATAATTTATTCTTCAGGTTGTGAGGGAATCTTAACTGTATTTGATTTTAACGGAAAGATTTGTAAAAAAGAACAAATTAGGGCAATCAACGGAACTTTTATATTGAGCGAGTCAGACGGAGTTTATTTTTACTTATTTGAGAGTGAAAAAGGTATGAAGTCTGGTAAGCTAGTAAAGAAATAAAAATGAAGAAGTTATTTTACTTAATTTGTATAGTTTTTTTTGCTTCATGTTCCAAGGAAGGTGAAGGAGGATCTGCAGTTATTTCAGGTATTGTAAAAAAAGAGGTTATTGCGCCTAATGGAAATTTAATAGAGACTGTTCCTGCCATAAATAAGGATGTATTTATAAAGTTTGGAGATTCTGAATTCGTAAATGAAGATGTAAAAACTAACGAATTAGGTAATTTTGAATTTCCATTTTTACGTAAAGGTGACTATTCAATTTTTGTTTACTCGGACTGTGTAGATTGTGACTCGGGAAAAGAATCAATTGAACAATCAGTCGAATTAAAAAAATTTAATTCGACAATTTCTGATTTAGAATTAGTAGTCAGGAAAACTGTAGATTATGATGACGGTTCTTCTTCCGTGAAAGGGAGATTAATGGTTCAGAAATATGTAGGCATATTTAAAATCGGTGATCCTTACGTTTCCCAAGAACAAGAGGTTTACATTGTTTATGGAAATGAGGAAGTGTATTTTGATAGAATGGATACCGGATTTGATGGTAAATTTGAATTTAAGAATTTAATTAAAGGAGAATATAAATTATATGCCTTATCTGAATGTGGAACATGTGACGATGTTTATGACACCATTAGTGTAACCGTTAATGTTTTAAATAATTTTTCAACTGAAAACACGGGTGATTTAATTATTGATAAGCATTAATGAAAGCATTATTGAGCATATTTATTGTAATGCTAAGCTATACCATTGAAGCTCAATACGTTTCTCAATATTGGAGTTCAGCTTCAGTTCAAGTAGACTTAATTAGGAAGTTGGATTTAAACGTAGAGTATTCCTTTCGATATATAAACGTTTTTAATTACTCTTCATTTGGACAAGTTGGATTAGAAAAGAAATTACCGAAAAAAATTAAATTAAACTTAGATTATCGGTTTAGTAGAAAGATAGAAAATGAATTCATAATAAAGAAGTTACACCGTCCGAGCTTTAATTTTTCTAAAAAAGTTAAAGTTAAAAAAATCAAGATTAATGTAAGATCCAAATTTCAATGGGATTTTACAAGCCAGTATTCGCGTTCGAAAACAGATTTAATAGATTTTGTATGGAGGAATAAGGTGAAGATCAAAAAGAAAATTGGCAAGCGAATGTTTTTGAGTGCTGGATATGAAATTTTCACTTTCGAAGATGATTTAGTTTTTAGTAGGGAGCGAATGTTTTTAGGTTGGTCAAAAGGGTTTACAAAAAAGGATGAAATCTCTTTTTTAACAATGCTCGAGGATCAATTTTATTCTACCGAATTAAAAAGTGTTTTCTCTCTTAGTTATTTTAGAAAGTTTTAACATGCGAAACTCTTCTTGTTTTTATAAGTTTGTATTTCTATGATGGTACTTGGATTAATGTCGGGGACAAGTTTAGATGGATTAGATTTCGCATTGGTAGAATTATCTCAACTTAACGGGAAATATACATCCTCGTTAATACATTCAAAAACAATACCTTACACTAATCATTGGGAGGGTAGATTAAAAGCGGCTAGGCTGCTTTCTGGATTAAAATTAACACAATTACATATTGATTATGGTAGGTTACTTGGCAACCTTACAAATCAGTTTTTAAAAGGAAAGCCGCAACCCGATTTAATTTCATCGCACGGTCATACTGTCTTTCATAAACCTAGTATAGGTATAACTCTTCAAATTGGATCCTTAGAGGTTTTGGCTGAAGTGACAGGTATTAAAACTGTTGGAGATTTTAGAAAAATGGATGTAGCAAAAGGTGGTCAGGGAGCGCCTCTAGTGCCAATCGGCGATAAATTACTTTATAGTGAGTATGATTATTGTTTGAATCTGGGAGGAATCTCTAATTATAGTTATTCTGATAAAGGGATACGTAAAGCCAAAGATTTATCACCTTGTAATATTGTATCTAATCTACTTGTAAATTCTGTAAACCTTAGTTTTGATGAGGGAGGGAGGTTAGGAAGTAAAGGAAAGGTAGATCAAATTCTTTTATGTGAATTAGACAGTTGGGACTATTACAAAAAAGGAAGAAGCTTAGGGATGGAAGATTTGGAAAAAGATTTCTTACCAACTATTTTAAACAATTCCTTGAGTTTAGAGGATAAATTATGTACTTATTACGAGCATATTTCTAAAGTGATTGGCAACAATTTAACGCAAAATGATTCTAAAACATTAATTACTGGTGGCGGAGCCAAAAATAATTTCTTAATCAAGAAAATTCAAGAATATTCAACCTCAAGGATCATCATTCCACATGAAAAAGAAATTGATTTTAAAGAAGCCATTATATTTGCATTCATGGGGTTTTTAAAGATAAAAGGCGAAATTAACATCTTGCAATCAGTAACTGGTGCAAAGTCTGACTCAATATCAGGTGTTGTTATTTGAACATAACTTTAGGCCTTTAGATTTAGTAAGATGTTTAAAGGGTTTATATAAGACATAAATTTTTATAATGAGTTTTTGTGGCTTTGTTGCCTTTTAATCATCATATTGCCAAAAGTTTATAATAGAATATTAATATAGAAAAGAAAACTAGACCTAATTTTAATTGATAAAATCATTTAATAAAATAAAAGTCTTGTATTTATTTCTTGCAAAATAGAATAAAATGTCGAAAACTAAGTTTAAGTCAATTAATTTCAAAAATAACAATCACAAAGATTTTGCTGTTACTTTACGAAAAAGAGTAGACAATTATTTTAGCAGTAAAAAAATTGAAAAGACTGGAGATTATAGGATTTGGATTAAGGTCGTCGTCTTACCATTAATGTATTTTCTTCCGTTCGCTGTTATTTTATCTAATTTGGTGGTTGATAGCTATTTAATTACTTATGGTCTTTGGTGCATGATGGGGGTAGGAATAGCTGGTTGTGGTTTAGGAATAATGCATGATGCTAATCATGGAGCTCTATCAAGCAACAAGAAAGTAAATAATTTTATAGGTTTCATAATAAATTTTGCTGGAGGCTATGCCTTAAATTGGAAAATTCAGCATAATGTACTTCATCATACTTATACTAATATTGATGGTTATGATGAAGATATTGACCCTTCAGGACTGATGCGTTTTTCACCGAATCAGCCTCATAAGTCGTTTTTTAAATATCAAGTCGTTTATGCTTGGTTTTTATACGGTTTGATGACATTATCTTGGGCTACGAACAAGGATTTTGCACAAATTAAACGTTACAATAAGATGGGGTTAGTGAAAGCACAAGGCTTAAATTATAAAGTTGAGTTTGTAAAGATGGTATCATTAAAAGTGCTTTATTACGCTTTTTTTATAGGTCTTCCATTGTATTTAACAAGTTTACCTTGGTATCATATAGTTTTGGGATGGTTAACTATGCATTTTACATCTGGTCTTATTTTGGGTTGTGTTTTTCAACCAGCACATTGTATCCCTGAAACTGATTTTCCTATTCCAGACACCGATAATACTGTTGAAGCGGATTCCTTAGTTCATCAAATGCATACTACAGCTAACTTTGCTCCTAATAATAGGTTATTGTCTTGGTATGTAGGCGGTTTGAATTTTCAAATTGAACATCACTTATTTCCTAATATTTCTCATGTACATCATAAAGCAGTTTCAAAGATAGTTAAAGCAACAGCCAAGGAGTTTAGTGTCCCTTACTATTCTCATTCAACTTTTAGAAAAGCAATATTAAGTCACGGTAAAATGCTTTTGAAGCTGAGTAAGGCATAAAAATTAAAAAATAATCTGGCTGTAATATGAAACGACCATATCTATAAATTAGATATGGTCGTTTCATATCCCTTTTAATAAGACTTTTAGGTTAGGTTATCGTTTGTGACTTCATTTTCCATATTTGTAAACAACTGATATCGAAAACAACTAATACACCTGCTTTATGTTGGCTTTTAAAATATCCATAAACTAGTTTACCTGAGTAAGTGCTTGAATTGAATAATTTTTTCTGTTTCAATCAAGGGGAATTGACTTTGGTTTACAAAGGGTTTTAAACTATAATTTATAGGTTTATAATTCCAATAATCAAAAAGGTATTCGTATCCATTACGAATGCTTTAGCTAGAGATAGTATCCAAATGATAAGCGTGAAAAGGTCATGATGTTTAAGTGTTTTTTAATTTTAGTTTGTGGTTAATAAAAACACTAAAAAAGAGAACCGATAGATCTCGAAATATATTTGGCTAAGAATGTCTCTTGATGAAGAGGGAGGTTGAAGAAGCTTATTTATTCCTTTTAATTTCAGAATATTGGGCACAAAAAAAGGTCGCTAGAAGCGACCTCTAATCTAATAAAGAATAGTATTATGCTAACTTTACGTCAACTGCATTAGGACCTTTTCTTCCATCTGCAACGTCGTAAGTAACTTCGTCATTTTCTTTAATTTCGTCAATTAAACCTGAAACGTGAACAAATAATTCATTTCCGTTTTCTTCGTCAACAATAAATCCAAATCCTTTAGACTCATTGAAAAATTTCACTGTACCTTTTGCCATTGTAATAAATTAAAATAAATAATTGTTTGCAAGATATGACAAAATAATATACGATGCACTTTTTTTCAATAAATTTTCTGTGAAAGGTTGAATTGTAAGCTTAAACTAAATTATTAAGCATAAAAAAAGGTCGCTAAAAGCGACCTTTAATTTAGTAAATAGTATTGTTATACTAACTTTACGTCTACTGCATTAGGACCTTTTCTTCCGTCAGTAACTTCGTAAGTAACTTCGTCATTTTCTTGAATTTCATCAATTAAACCAGAAACGTGAACAAAAAGTTCATTTCCATTTTCTTCGTCAACTATGAATCCAAATCCTTTAGATTCATTGTAAAATTTTACTGTACCTTTTGCCATTGTAATATAATATATATGTAAATAATTGTTCGCAAGTTACGTTAAAAAAAGCCTTTCTACTATTTTTTTAAAAAAAAATATTTTCTTTTTTAATTGAAATTTGATCTTTTAATCTCAAAGAGACTTTATTACACATTAAATCGTTGATAATAATACGTATTACAAATCACAACCAAGGGGTATCTAGTTTATTTTTAAAGTTGGTATAAATCTTCGCCATGAAATTAATGAGAAATATATTGTTTGCAATGTTTGTGTTCGGAGCTTTTTTCGCTGGAGCTCAGAGATCTTTAGTGTATTCGCATGAGAATTCTGATTTTAAAAGAGCTAAACAGCTCTTTGATCAAAAAAAATATGTTACCGCACAACGCAAATTTAAAGGCGTTTTTAATCGAGTTGAGGAGCCACACTCTGAAGTTAAGATGAATGCAGAATATTATGTTGCTTTGTGTGCTTTAGAATTATTTAATAAGGATGCAGAATACTTATTTGTTAAGTTTATCGAAAACCACCCGCAAAGTCCTAAAGTTAGAAAAGCACGTTTTCAGTTAGGTAAATATAACTACCGTAAGAAGAGGTATACAACAGCAATAAAGTGGTTTAAGCAAGTTGATGAAAATGATTTAGAAGTAACAGAGTTACCTGAATTTCAATTTAAGTACGGATATTCATTGTTTCGGAAAAAGCAATTTGAAGAAGCAAAGCAATTATTTCATAAATCGAAGGCGATAGAAAGTGATTATCAGCAGTCTGCTAAATTTTATTTTGCGCATTTGGCCTACCAGGGGAAATTATATGAAACAGCATATCAAGAGTTTAAAGGTTTAGAAAATGATCCTGTTTTTGTATCGATTGTACCGTATTATTTAACTCAGATATATTATTTACAAAATAAAAATGAAGAACTGGTTAAATATGGCGCACCCTTTTTAGACAGTGCAAATACTAAACGTGCTCCTGAAATAGCCAGACTTGTAGGGGAAGGTTATTACAAATTAGAAGATTATAGTAACAGTATTGTTTACTTTGAAAAATTTAAAGAAAAAGCAGCAAATATCGATACAATAGCTTTTTTCCAATTAGGATACTCTTATTATAAGAATGCGAATTATAAAGATGCATTGAAGAATTTTCAGCAATCGTCAGATGACAAAACAAAAGTAGGTCAATTGTCGATGTACTATTCAGGAGATTGTTTTTTGAAGCTCGATAACAAGGATGCTGCTCGACGATCGTTTAAGTTTGCTTATAAGAATAACCATGAATTAAATATTACTGAGAATTCTTTGTTTAATTATGCAAAGCTGTCTTTCGAATTGGATATCGATCCTTATCATGAAAGTATTATAGCACTCGAAAGTTATATTAAAAATTACCCAGCGTCTTTAAATGTAGATAAGGCACGTAAGATTTTATTAAACGTTTACCTAAACACCAAAAACTACAAAAGAGCGATTAATGCTTTAGATAAAATAGAAAATAAAGGCCCTGAACTGCAGTATGCATATCAAAAAATTGCCTATTACAGAGGTATCCAAGAATTTAATCAGCAGAAAGTTGGTTTCCAAAAAGGGGATAATATTAATTTTCAAAAGGCAATATTTTATTTCGATAAATCATTAGAATTTCCTGAAGATCAAGAAGTAGTCGCTTTAGCGCAATACTGGAAAGCAGAATCGTTTTACAGGTTAGGCTTTTTCAAGGCTGCATTGGTTGAATATGGTAGATTTAAATTAACAAACGGTGCTATTCTATTGGACGAATACAGGGAGGTTGATTACCAACTAGGCTACGCAAATCTTCGTTTAAATGAATATGGTCCTTCCATAAAAGCTTTTCGTGACTATATTAATAAGCACGAAAGCAGTAAAGCGACGAACAAGTTGAATGATGCTTATTTGAGAACAGGTGATGCTTATTTGATTCTCAGTAATAATTTAAAAGGCCCTTCAAAACAAAATGAATTAATTCACGCAACTAAATATTACAAAAAAGCGATTGAATTAGGTATGCGAGAAGTTGATTATGGATATTTTCAGCTGGGTCAGGCGTATAAGTTATTAAACAAGTTTGAGCTAGAAGCAGAAGCGTTTGAGAACCTAATTTTCAACTATCCAACTAGTAATTATATAGATGATGCTAAGTTTAAAGCAGGTGAAGTTTATTTTGAACGTTTAGAGAAGTATGAGATCGCTTACAAGTATTTTAATGATATTGTTGAAAACCACACCAATAATACAGCTTTAGTTCAACAATCGTTGAATAAAATGGCAAATATAAAGAGGGTTCAAAAGGAGTATATTACGGCCGCTGGATTATTTGAACAAGCTGTTAAACTTGACCCCCGAACTGAATTCGCAGGTAATGCATTAAGAGGTTTAAGACAAACTGCTCAGAGTGATTTAAATGACCCTAAACGATACTTGGTCTTTAGAGAAAGTATCGGCCTTCCTGATGTTTCAAGAGGAGCGAAAGATACTTTAAACTTTAAGAGTGCAAAAGGTGTTTACATCAAAAAGAACTATCCTGTAGCAGTTACGCAACTATCCAGTTATTTAAATGAATTTTCAAATGGAATCTTCATTAATGATGCGAATTATATGGTTGCTGAAAGTCATTACCGCTTAGGCGCAAAATCTAAGTCGTTACCTTATTTTGAAAAAGTAATTGATGCTCCATATGGTGAGTGGACTGAAGAATCTCTATATAAGGCGTCTGGGATTCATATGGAAAATAAGGATTATCAAAAAGCGATTGGGAGATTCTTACTTCTAGAAGAGAAATCTGAATATGATGTTTATGATAAGGATGCATACGTTGGATTAATGAATGCCTACAATGAGTTAGGTGATTTTGAGAATACTGCAAAATATGCGCATAAAGTTGAGCATAATAAATTAGTGGATAATAACGGGAAATTCCAAGCAATTCTTTTATTGGCAAACTCTAGTTTTAAAGCTTATAAATATGATACTGCAGCAATTGCTTATCAAAAAATAATTGACAATACCCAAAAGGTAATGGCAGCTGAGGCTCTTTATCAAATGGGATATATTCAATATGTTCAATCAGATTATACTAAAAGTAGAGAATACGTTGTAAGGCTATTAAAAGAATTTTCAAATTACTCTTATTGGTCTTCAAAAGGATACTTGTTATTAGGAGATATCCTAATTAAGCAAGGCGATTTAGTAAGTGCTAAATATACCTTTAAAAGTATTTTAGAACATTATAAAGGTGAGGAATTAGTTGCTGAGGTAAACAAACGACTGGATGAGATTGAAGTAATTAAAAATGCTGCATTACAAGTAAAAGAGGAGGAAGAGGTAATTATCAATATAGGGAATGAGGATAATGTAAATGAAAATTTATATGATATTGAAGAAGAAGAAGAAGAAGAGATTGATTCTTTGAATTTCACTTTGCCAACTGATTCTTTACAACAAAAATAAGATGATCATGCGTTTAAAAAATATATTATTTTTCGTTTTGCTGATTCCTGTATTGACGCAGGCACAAACTGGAAATGCTGTTGAAGACTCTAGTGTTATTAAGGTTGCCGGAATGACGATTCATATTCCTGGTGATGGTAAATTAACCTATAATTATGGGAAAAAAATAGGTGATGACCCCATCTTTAAGGATTCTGTAAAGGTAGAGACTTCTGTTGAATATAATTTTTTAGATAAAAAGGTTCCTTCCACTTTCGAAGTGAAAACGATAAAGGCTCCCAAAATTAAAATGACTGAGCCGTTAGAAAAAATTTACAAGCGTTTTGTTGCTATAGGAATTAATGATTTTAAATCAGCACCTCTTTTTGAGTTGAGTCATACTACGATTAGAAACAGAAAATATAATGCTGGATTTGAACTTAATCATATTTCTCAAAATCAATCTGTAGGAGCGCCAATCAATGCTCGCTACGGTAATTCGAACGTGGCTTTATTTGGGAAGAAGTTTTACGATAAAAAAACACTTTATGGGTCATTTGATTATGACCATAATTTGGTGAATTTTTACGGGTTTAACGAAAATCAATTTCTAATTTATGACGAAAAATCGCTTAATAGAGGATTAGGGAAATTTAACTTAGAAACAGGGTTTAAAAGTAATTACAAAGATGAACGTTTTTGGGGTTATGATGTGAATATTAACTACGATGAATTTTCAATGGATGAAATGTCTGTGGTAGAACATCGCGTAAACTTAGCAGCGAACATTAATAAGTATAACGAATTGAAAAATTACGATTGGTTTAAAGGTGTTTTTAACCTAGATTTTGAGGCTAGTTATTTAAACTCAGGTAACCCATTAAATAATCATGAATCTGTATTGTTTTCTTTATTTCCTGCATTTGATTTAAAATTACAAGATGTTGATTTAAAAATAGGAGTGAAAACATTTTATCAAACTATTGATCCTAGAAAATTTACTGCAAATATTTTTGCAGAAGCTGATTTTGGATTTGTAAAAGACGTTTTACACATTTTCGCAAGATTTCAAAATGATTATAAGCGATTGTCTTACCTAGATTACGCTTATGAAAACCCATTTGTCGCTAATTATGGAGATATACTTACACAGCGTACTCCAGTTGATTTTATGGGAGGAGCAAAAGGGGCTTTTAGTTCTAAATCAAGTTTTAATTTTGGATTTAGATACAGACATCATACTAAACTTCCACTTTTTTATAACATTAGTAACGACGGGTTAAATGAATTTGTAATTGTTGCAGATAAAGTAGATCATCGTCAAGGCTTTGCTGAATTTATACACGAAGGAAAAAAGTTAGACCTTTTAGCAAAGGCAGAATACAATGTGTACGATGTATATAAATATGAAGCATTTCATTTGCCAAATATTTATGTTGAAACACGCGCCAGTTATAAGTTGAAAGATAAGTTCGTAGTAGGTGTAGATTTGTTCTTTTACGGTAGTCAGTTAGCACTAGATTCATTCGATTTAGGTAACAAAGCCATAACCTCAACTTTAAATCCCATATTTGATTTTAATATTGATGTTCGTTACAACTATTCCGAAAAGTTAGGAGGCTTCCTCAAAACAAATAATATTTTAAATACTAAGCATGTGAGATGGGATCAATATGCAAATTATGGTATGAACTTCCTAATTGGTTTAGATTACAATTTTTAAGACACAATGTTAAGAAATTCCACTTTCACGATCATCTTCTTGTCTTTAGTTTTTGTTCATTCTTCGTTTGTTTTCAAAAAACAAACACCAAAAGAATATATTATCAAGTATAAAGGAGACGCAATTAAAGAAATGAACCGAACAGGTGTTCCGGCTAGCATCACGCTTGCTCAAGGAATGCTCGAAAGTGGATATGGAAATAGTAAACTAGCACGTAAAGCTAACAATCATTTCGGAATTAAATGTCATTCAGATTGGAAGGGACCAACTTTTAAAATGGATGATGATGCTAAAAATGAGTGTTTTAGAAAGTATAAAACAGTATGGCATTCCTACCGAGATCATTCTGATTTTTTAAAAGGAAAACGTCGTTATGCTTCTTTGTTCGAATTGAAAATAACTGATTATAAAGGCTGGGCAAAAGGTTTGAGAAAAGCAGGTTACGCAACAAATAAAAAGTACGCTTCACTTTTGATTACAATTATCGAACGACACGATTTAAATCAATACGTAAAGAAATCAAAAGGTCGAAAGTACAAAAAGAATAAGAAACAAAAGGAATCTAAAATTGTACCAGTTATAAATGAAGACGATGAACATCGTGAAGAAAACATATCCGACGAAGAGGGAGATGATGAGTTTGAAATACAGGTACCTCCATTAAACAATTTACAAAAATCAGCTAATGGCATTAACTATGTAAAAGTTAAAAAAGGAGATACTTATTACAGTATTGCCAAAGTGAATAATATTTCATTAAGTAGATTATACAAATACAATGAGTGCAATGCTGATACAATTCTTAAAATCGGCACAGCACTTTATTTACAACCAAAGCGTTCAAGAGGAACTAGTAGCGTACATTATTTTGTTGAGGGGGATGATTTATATCGGATTTCACAATGTTACGGTATTAAGTTAAAACACCTTTATCGTAAGAATCAATGGGAGTTTGGTCATGTTCCTAAAAATGGAGATAAGATTAATCTGAAGAATTGATTTATTATTTTTTCTTTCTATTTATAATAATGAGGCTGTTATTTTAAATTAGTTTGGAATAGCTATAAATCTAAAAAGTAGTTGTGTTCATGTATTTCTTTTTTAAGAACTTTAATATCATTTATACCAATTTTCTTTCCATTTGATAAAATCAAATTTTCTTTTTTTAGGGTTGAAAACACACGTGTTACTTGCTCGTCTGTAGTACCCGTGAAATCAGCCATTTGTTTTCTTGAGAGTTGGAAGTTTAGCTGTCCTGATGTTTGTCCGAATTTTCGGTTGATGTATAATAATGCGTCAATAACTTTTTCACGAACAGTCATTTGGGCAAACTTTCTAACTTTAGTTTCGCTTCGATTTAGCTCTTCTGAATAAAATGACATGAAATCAAAGGTTAGAGAAGGTACCGTTTTAAGTACTTTTAGAAGTTCTACGCTCGAAAAGCTACAAAGAACAATGTCTTCCATAGCCATAGCTCCAATTTTGTGATATTGGCCAGCGCCAAAACCTCTATGTCCAATAATGTCTCCATCTTGAGCAAACCGATTAATTTGCTCCTTACCTAAAAGACCTGTTTTAAATACTTTAACTTTTCCTTTAAAAACAAAGTAGATTCCATGTACGGGTGCGCCTTCAACGATAATATCTTGACCTTTTAAAACCTTGAACTTATGCTTGTTTTCTAGTAATTCATGAATTTCGGAAAGAGTAGCATTCTTTTTAATTAGGCAATTGTTGTTTTTACAAGTAAGACATTCCAAAACAAATAGATTTTCTGCAAAGGTAATAAAGAATAATATTGTCCCTAAGTGTAAACAAAAAAAAGCACTGAGTTATCCGTGCGGGGACTTTAATCAAAACAGTTTGGATTCAGCTTTAAATAAAATTTTGAAAAGTAAGAAAAAGCGGAAGAAGTATTCTCCCGCTAAGTTATTTAGTGTTGATTCATTCTGAAATCAGGATATGCATCCATTCCATGTTCAGCAGAATCTAGTCCATCTATTTCTTCCGTTTTTGACACTCTAATTCCGAGTGTCTTTTTTAGTGTGAAAAGAATTATAAAAGCAGAAATTAAGCAAAAAGCACCTATAATAGCAACTCCTGCTACTTGAACAAGGAGCTGATCAACTCCAGCCTTTTTTCCAAATATACCAACTGCTAAAGTTCCCCAAACTCCACATACTAAGTGAACAGGAATTGCTCCAACAGGATCATCTAATTTTAATTTATCTAATGTAGCAATTGCAAATACTATAAGAATACCGGCAATAGCTCCAATTATGACTGCAGAAGCTGGAGACATTACATCAGCGCCAGCTGTGATTCCAACTAAACCTCCTAATATTCCGTTTAAAAACATTGTTAAATCTAAATTCTTGTACCATATGAATGAGCAAAACATTGCTGCCATACCTCCAGCAGCTGCAGCTAAACTAGTTGTTACAAGTGTAAGAGAGGTTAGGCTCGGATCCGCAGATAAAACTGAACCACCATTGAACCCAAACCAACCTAGCCAAAGAATTAAAACCCCTGCAGTTGCAAATGGAATATTATGTCCAAAAATAACTAATGACTTACCATCTTTTCCAAATTTACCAATTCGAGCACCTAATAACCAAACAGCAATTAAGGCTGCCCATCCACCAACTGAGTGAACTAATGATGAACCTGCAAAGTCATAGAAACCAAGCTTCTCCAAGAAACCTCCACCCCATTTCCATGAACCGACAATTGGATATATTAAGCCAACATATATTACTACAAAAATCATAAATGAGCTAAGCTTCACTCTTTCAGCAACAGCTCCAGATACGATTGTTGCAGCAGTTGCCGCAAACATACCTTGAAAAAGGAAATCAGTCCACCATGTATATCCTGCATTTGCATATCCTGCCGTCATACCATTTCCGGGAGCGTCAATACCGAATCCTGCAAATTTTAATATTCCCATATCTCCATCTTCAAAACCTGGGTACATTAAATTAAATCCGTCCATATAGTAAAGTAAAAGTCCCGAACATATGATGAAAATGTTTTTAAATAATATATTAATAGTGTTCTTTTGTCTAGTAAGACCAATTTCTAATAAAGAAAACCCAAGGTGCATGAAGAATACCAATCCGGTACAAATCATCATCCACACATTATTTATTGTTAAAAGATTATCCACGTTGTATTGTTTTAATTTTTGTCTTTAAAGTGCTGAATTACCACTCTCATTTGTTCGTATTCTATATGCTTCATTTACTTCCGAAACAAATATTTTTCCATCACCAACTTTCCCAGTACTGGCAGAATCCATGATCGCTTTTATTGTTCTTTCTAAAAATTCATCAGAAACAACAATTGATATTTTTCGTCTTTGAATGTCAGTACTACTATATTCGACTCCTCTATATACATGACCTATTTTTTCGTTTCCAACACCGGTAACATCCCAATAAGTGAAAAAGGTAACTTCTACAGCTAATAATGCTTCTTTTACATCATCAAAGGCTGATTTTCTGATAATTGCTTCGACTTTTTTCATATCAAAAGGTTTTTTTTAAAGATACGCTAGCATTGCCTTTAAAAATATGTTGTTACGCATATTTTAACTTGTTAAAAGGTTTCTTTTAGTAGTGTTTGGCCTGGATAATTTAAATATTTTAAGTATTTTTTTTAAGGAATTGGATTTACATCTGGACTGATGCAAATTGTGTTTCTAAAACTTTTTTCTGTTGTGTGGGTTACCCTACAAAAAGAAAAAAAACAAGATTACAGATCAGTGAATATTTCAGAAAAATCGATAATCAAACCTTAGTAAAGTGCAGGGGAACAAATGCATTTTTATTCATGGGTGAAGTTGGCATTTAACAAAATTAAGAATCTGTAGATTAATTAAAAGACGTTTTTTAAGAAGAGATCCTGATATTTTCTGAATAGGTCTAGGGAAAGTAATTCATATTAAATATTTCTGTGAATAACTGTCTTTAAAAACTTTGGGATTATAAACTTTCCACAGCTTTTCTCACGCTTCCGTATTTTAACAACAATTCATTAGCCGCATTATAATCTAACCCAGTTTCTTCCATAACCATTATAGTTCCTCGATCAATCAATTTATCGTTACTCAATTGCATGTCAACCATTTTGTTTCCTTTAACATGTCCTAATTGAATCATAATAGCTGTGGAAATCATATTAAGAATTAGTTTCTGAGCAGTACCTGCTTTCATTCTTGTACTACCTGTTACGAACTCAGGGCCAACTACAGCTGCTATTGGGAATTTTGCTGTCTTGGCGAGTAAGCTATCTTCATTACAAGTGATACAACCAGTTGTTATTTTTCGTTGATTACATTCTTCTAAAGCTGAAATTACATAAGGAGTAGAGCCACTTGCTGCAATTCCAATAACAGTATCTTTTCCTGTGATTTTATATTCTTTTAAATCTATCCAACCTTGGGCAGTATCGTCTTCAGCATTTTCAACTGCTTTACGAATTGCGATATCCCCACCAGCAATAATTCCGACCACTTTACCAAAGTCTACTCCAAAAGTTGGAGGGCATTCACTCGCATCAACAACACCCAACCGACCACTTGTTCCAGCACCCATGTAAAATAACCGACCACCTTTTTTCATATTTGGAACAGCAGCGTTTATTAGTGATTCAATGCTTGGTAATATATCTTTAATAGTTTCTGCTACTGATTTATCTTCACGGTTGATATTTTGAAGTAATTCCAATACCTTCATATTTTGGAGATTATCATACTTAGAATTCTGTTCGGTAGACTTTTTCATAACTCTAAAATAAGAAGTGTTTTCATAGTATTTATTTAAGAATAAAATTTAATTCAACACAATCAGTTGAATAATTAAGGACTTTTAAAATTGAATAATTAATTTTAAGTATGCATAATCTTGAACCGCATTATAATTGGCGCCATTTTTACGCTGCTGAAAATGATTCAATATCTCCATTTTATGGGAGAGAATATAGCGAGTTTACATATTCCGACCGAGTTTACAATCATTTGATTCATCCACAATGGGATTATATTGAATCACCTACATTATTTTTAAAAATATTGTATTGTAATTACGATCAAGCTTTTGCAGTCATTGAATTAATAGGAGAGTGGAACGATTGTTTAAACAACGATATAATGCTTTTTAAAAGAGAAGTGATAGATGTGTTAATAGCAGAAGGAATTCAGAAGTTTGTACTTATTGGCGAAAATGTTTTGAATTTTCACTACTCTGACGATTGCTACTATGAAGAATGGTTCGATGAAACTTATGACGGTTGGATCGCCGCTGTTAATTTTCAGGAACACGTTTTAAGTGAGATGTCAACAATAGGAATCGACCAGTATTTACTATGGGGTGGCGATTTAAATGATTTGCCATGGAGAACATTTAAGCCACAAGATTTGATGTTGAAAATTGAATCTATTTTTAATAGAAGACTAGGGATTTAAACCGAAACCATTCAATAACACTCGTTTACTCAATTTTAGCATGAAAATCTAACTAAATTTTCATACTTTTACGGTTGCTCAAAAAAGAAATAATTATATGAGACTTAATCAATTAGCAAAAAAAGTTGGACGTCCTTACACTCGTGTTGAAAAATACATAAAAAAAGATCTCGAAGTTGAGGGGATTGAAGGACCGAATTCTAAAGTCGCGGATGACATTGTCGAAAAAGTTATTTCTAAATTTGGACTTGCTCCAAAAGTTGTTGCAGAAAAGGAAAAACCAAAAATGGAAACTGTTGAAGCTAAACCGGCTGAAATTTCACCTGAAGAAAGAGGAATAGAGGAGGTTCGTATTTCAGGTTTGGATGCAACCCCAGCAGAATTGATTGTTCCAAATTTTGAAGGTTTAGGAGAAACAAAAATAGAGGAGGTTGACTTGATGGAGGAAAAAGATCTAGTTATAGATTCGAATACTAAAACAGTAGTCGAGCAGACTGAAGAGATCGTTGAGGTAGCCGAATCGAAAATTGTTGAAACAATAGAGACTAACGAAACAACATTACATGTTGATCAAGAAGGTGTGATTGTTGCACCTAAGGTCGAGTTAGAAGGATTTAAAGTTCGTGGTAAAATTGATTTGCCAGGAGAAGAAACTGAGAAAGAAGTTGAATCTGAAGAGCCTGAAGTAGTGATTGAACTAACTAAGGAAGAACAAGCTGAGAAAGACGCAAAAGCAAAAGTTGAGGAAGTGGCTAAAGAAGCGGCTAAGGCCAAAGCAGAAGCTGAAAGAGAAAAAAGAGTTAGAGCTGAATCTTTAAGAGCTGAAAAGTATAAAGCTGAAAAAGAAGCGAAGGCTCAACTTGAATTGAGAAAGAGGATTGAGGAGGAGAAAAAGTTGAAGAAGGAAGAGGGTAAAAAGCATTATTTAAATAAAGTACAAGACACCCCTATTCCAAAAACGAAAAAGAAAAAGATGAAAGCTCTTGAGTTAAACGAGGACGATGCTTTTGAAATAAAAGAAAAATATCAAGTAAAAGAAAATATGACGACTTGGCAAAAAATCGTTAGATGGTTTAATACATAATATTAAATTAAATAATATTAAAAAGGGTGAATCTAGTATCTGCCTTTTTTTTTGTGCTAATTTTAAGGCAAATACAAACATAATTGGTAATGAGGGGTGTATTGATATTTTTTGGGGTGATAATTTCTATTGTTTCCAACGCACAATTCTTCACAATAAATAATAACCAAGACCGATGTGAAATCCAAGAAATACTTAGTCAGTATATTCAAAAGGAATCCATTTCAGGAAATGAAAAAGAGGCAGGAATTTGGTTAAAAGAATTGTGTGAACAAAATGGACTATTTGTAAAGCAGATGGGAAACGAAAACGGTAATTATAATTTTTCAGCATCCATTCTTCCGCTCTCAAGTAATTTACCTAATATTATTTTTTTAAACCATATTGATGTTGTTCCAGTTGGTGATTCATCACTTTGGAAATACCCACCTTTTTCAGGGGAAATAGTTGATGGAGAAATTTGGGGAAGAGGTGCTTTTGATAATAAAGGAGCGGCCATTGTTCAACTAGCTTCTGTAATTCAAGCTGCAAGATCTTTTGAAAAATCAAACATTCCTTACAATGTTACCTTTTTAGCCGTTTCTTGTGAAGAATCTCAATGTGATGGGGGAATTAAATATGTTGTTGATAATTATCTTGACTTATTAAACTCCGCTGTTGTAATAGGGGAAGGGCCTCCGGGATTAAAAGGAATTATAGAGGCTGATACAAGTTTAAGTCTGTTTGGGATTTCTATCGCACATAAAAGAGCACTTTGGTTAGAGTTAGAATTGTTAATAGGCACTTCTGGTCACGGTTCAACTACGCCGCTATCATATTCTAATAAAGACTTGATTATTGCCCTGAATAATATTATTACAGAAGGACAGCCTACTGTGTTTACTAATGTTAATACGCAAATATTAAAAGATTTAGGGAAACTGGAAAGTGGAGTTAAGTCTGCAGCTTTAAAACATCCGCATATCTACAAAAGCATTTTGATTCCCAAGTTGAGAGAGCGACCTGAAGTGTATTCATTATTGTCCAATACAATAACATTAACTAGTATTTCGAGTAGTTCAAACATTGTTAATCTGATACCTGGAAAAACAACTGCTTTATTGGATTGTAGATTATTACCAGATACGGATAGAAATGTATTTTTAGCCGATTTGAAAAAAAGACTAAAAAATGATTTGATTTCTGTAAAGGTTTTAAATGAAATGCCTCCAATGTCGCCCTCAAGTGACACGACTAAATTTTATAGGAGTTTAAATAGGGCTATTCTAGAGAATTATCCAGAGGCTGAGGTAATTCCTATGATGATGCCTAATTTTAATGATGTTGGAATTTTCAGATCTAAAGGCGTCACGTGTTATTCTTCATTTCCAATTCAGTTAGATTTAGACCACATGAAACACATTCATAATTATAATGAATCTATTCCTATTGAACCTTTATTGAAAGGAAAGCAGACTTATGACGCTTTTATTAGGGATTTGTTGAATTGAATTATCTAAAAAAATTACTTCTTATTTCTTTGTTAGCATCCTATAGCTTTTGTGTTTGTGACGTTTGACCAACCGGTTTTTATAATTGTTTAAGATCAAATAAATTTGGTTAACTCAACACTCGGTTTTTTAAATTACTTCAGCCACAACAAAGGTACTTCCTCCAATAAATATTAAGTCATTTTCATTAGCGTTATCAATTGCAGCCTTTTTTGCTTCTTGAACTGAAGAATAGGCTAGGCCAATACAATCATTTTTTAAACCGGCTTCCATTAACTTTTTAACATTTAACGCTCTTACGATGTTTGGAGAACACCAGTAAAAAAAACCAACTTTTGGTAGTAAGTTTAAAATAGCTTCGATGTCTTTATCATCTACCATTCCCCAAACAATATGTAGCCTTTCAAATTGCAAATCTTCTATTTGATTAGCTATTATTCTAACACCATCTATGTTGTGGGCAGTATCACAAATTATTTTAGGCGATTGTTGTAATGTTTGCCATCTACCTTTTAAATCGGTATTCTTTACAGTGCTTACAAAACCCGAAGCTATATTGTTTTCAGAAATATTCCAGCCTTGCTTTATAAGTTCCTTAATTGTAGCATAAACAGTTTTAGAATTTTCCTCTTGATAATAGCCCGAAAGGTCTAGCTTATAATTACATTCAGTGTCTTCAGCCCAAATAATATCGGCTTCATTCTGAAGCGCTATAAAATCAAAAACAGTAACTGTTTCCCCTTGCTTTCTACCAATAACTACAGGAGTGTTTAGTTTAATAATTCCTGCTTTTTCTCCTGCTATATCGGGTAAACTATCACCAAGGAATTGCACATGGTCTAATCCTATATTTGTGATAACACTTACCTCTGGATTAATAATGTTTGAACAGTCCAATCTTCCACCAAGTCCAGTTTCGATAATAGCGATGTCTACTTTTTGTTCTGCAAAGTATTTGAAAGCCATTATGGTAGTATATTCAAAAAATGATGGTTCAATTGATTGTCCTACCGATTTGAATTCTTTTACAAAATCGATAACATATTGTTGATCTATTTCAGCACCATTAATTTTAATACGTTCCCTAAAATCTTTTAAATGAGGTGAGGTAAATAATCCAACTTTATATCCTGATTCTTGTAAAATGGAAGCAAGCATGTGAGAGCAAGAACCTTTTCCGTTTGTACCCGCTATATGTATGGATTTAAACTTTTGATGAGGGTTGTCTGCTAGTTTACTTAATTGCAGTACTCTTTTTAAACCTGGCTTAAAGGCTGATCCTCCGTTTTTTTGATATGCCGGGAATCGCGTAAATAGGAAATCTATGGTTTCTTCGTAGTTCAAAGTTTACTTTTTTAAGTTAAAACGCTTACATTCTTTATTGGGTCCAGCCTCCTCTGTAAAAGGGACAAATTTTGTATCAGATAACTTTAAAAAACATGCTCCGCAAGATATTTTAAAACATGTGGCTTAAATAGATCATGTCCAGCCTTAATCGCATGTAAATTAGAGTTTTTACTAACTAATTTATGAAAATCCTTCACAATTTTAGGAGAGACCACTGGATCTTTATGACCGATAACCAATTCAAGTTGTATATTGTTTTTAATTATGATTTTTTTTAAATCATTTTGTTTAACAGTAATGTTCTTATATAATTGCCAAACACGATAAACACGTAAGCGCATGCCTTTGGTTTTGAAGTTGATATCTAAAAACTTATTCATTGTAGAAGGGAATAAGTTGAGCTTTTGTCCCGTGTTACTAATTCCATAAACAAGACCAGGGTTTGAAATGGTTAATCCATAAATACCTTTTCCTGTTCGAGTACTGGTGACCAGCCAATTCCAAAAGTTTATTTTTAAACCATCAGGAGCCAGCAAGAATGTTTTACTAATACAATCAGGGAATTGTTCAGTCATAAATAAGGCCAATCTTCCGCCCATCGAATAGCCTAAAACCTGAAAATGGTCAACTTTAATGTGTTTTAAAAACGCTTCAAATATTTCTTTTAGTTGAGGCTTAGTAAAGCTTTTCCAAATTTTACTATTGAAAGTAGTTTTACCATGATAAAAAAGATCGATGGCATATAGCGTGTACTTATCTTGTGTGAATTTTTCAAACATCAAATAATCTTCAGAGCTTTTCGTGAAGCCATGAAAAGCAATAACGACCTGAGGTCCTGATCCTATTTTTCTGAAAAACAGGTTAATATCTTTATGTTGAAAAAAACTATTCAATTGTTAATTATTTATTGCGCAAATTTCGTTTAAAAAATTGTAATTTTGCGCCTAATTTGACCAATGGTTCTAAATTAACTGTTACTAAAAATAAAAGATGCCAAAAGATACTTCAATTAAGTCCGTTCTAATTTTAGGTTCAGGACCAATCGTAATCGGACAAGCTTGTGAATTTGATTATGCTGGATCTCAATCCGCTAGATCACTCCGTGAAGAGGGGGTAGAGGTGACATTGATTAACTCTAATCCTGCAACAATAATGACGGATCCAGTAATGGCCGATCATATTTACCTAAAGCCTCTAACTGCTGCTTCAGTAAGAGAAATTCTCGAAGAAAGAAACATAGATGCTGTTTTACCTACTATGGGCGGGCAAACGGCGCTTAATTTATGTATAGAATGTGATAGAGATGGATTATGGGACGAGTTTAATGTAAAAACTATTGGTGTTGATTTAGAAGCTGTAGAGATTACAGAAAATCGGGATAAGTTCCGTGAGTTAATGGATAAAATAGGTATTGGACAGGCTCCCTCTAGATCTGTTAAATCCTATTTAGAAGGAAAAGAATTTGCACAGGAAATAGGCTTTCCGTTAGTAATTCGTCCATCTTACACATTAGGTGGTACAGGAGCCGCGTTTGTTCACAATAAAGAAGAATTTGACTCTTTACTTAATAGAGGATTACATGCCTCACCAATACATGAAGTATTAATTGACAAAGCTGTTTTAGGTTGGAAAGAATACGAATTAGAGTTGTTACGTGATAAAAATGATAACGTTGTTATTATTTGTTCGATAGAAAACATGGATCCTATGGGAATCCATACTGGAGATTCTATTACAGTTGCTCCAGCAATGACTCTATCGGATACTTGTTACCAAAGAATGCGAGATCAAGCTATCTTAATGATGCGCTCAATTGGAAACTTTGCTGGTGGATGTAATGTTCAGTTTGCTGTTTCCAATGATGAAAAAGAAGATATTATTGCAATTGAGATTAACCCAAGAGTATCTCGTTCATCTGCACTTGCATCTAAGGCAACTGGTTACCCAATTGCTAAAATTGCCACTAAATTGGCAATGGGATATACATTAGATGAGTTATTTAATCAAATTACTCAATCTACATCGGCTTATTTCGAGCCTTCATTAGATTACGTAATTGTTAAAATTCCACGTTGGAACTTTAATAAATTTAAAGGGTCTGATAAAACATTAGGGCTTCAAATGAAGTCTGTTGGAGAGGTAATGGGAATTGGGCGTACTTTTCAAGAAGCATTGCAAAAAGCTTGTCAATCTTTAGAAATAGGCCGAAATGGATTAGGTGCTGATGGAAAAGAGTTAAGGGATCAAGATGCTATTGTACACAGCTTAGGAAATGCATCATGGGATAGATTATTCCATTTATACGATGCATTGAAATTAGGATTACCATTGAGTCAGGTTTATGAGATTACTAAAATCGACCTTTGGTTCTTAAAGCAAATTGAGGAAATGATTGCTCTTGAAAGAGAGATTTCAAAATATCAAATACAAACTTTACCGAAAGACTTATTGCTGGAGGCTAAACAAAAAGGGTACGGAGACCGTCAGGTTGCTCATTTAGTTGGGTGTTGGGAAAGTCAAGTTTATGAAGTCAGAAAAGAATCAAATATAAATAGAGTTTATAAATTAGTTGATACTTGTGCAGCTGAGTTCCTAGCCGAAACTCCATATTACTATTCAACATTCGAAGAAGAGAACGAGAGTCCTTCGCAGTCTGAAAAGAAAAAGATTATCGTTTTAGGGGCTGGACCAAACCGTATCGGACAAGGAATCGAGTTTGATTATTGTTGTGTACATGGTGTATTGGCGGGTAAAGAATGTGGTTATGAAACAATCATGATTAACTGTAATCCTGAAACTGTTTCAACTGATTTTGATACAGCTGATAAATTATATTTTGAGCCCGTATTCTGGGAACATATTTATGATATAATACAGCATGAAAAACCTGAAGGAGTAATCGTTCAGTTAGGAGGGCAAACTGCCTTAAAGCTTGCTGAGAAATTAGAGAAATATGGAATCCCAATTTTAGGAACTTCTTACAAAGCATTGGATTTGGCAGAAGACAGAGGAAGTTTCTCTTCTTTACTAAAAGAAAACAACGTTCCTTATCCTCCATTTGGAGTAGTCGAAAATGCTGATGAAGCAATAGAGTTATCGAAAAAATTAAACTTCCCATTACTTGTTCGTCCTTCTTATGTTTTAGGAGGTCAAGGAATGAAAATCGTAATCAACGAAGAAGAATTACAACATCATGTTGTTGAGTTGATGAAAGATTTACCAGGAAATAAGATTCTTCTAGATCACTACCTAGATGGCGCTATTGAAGCAGAATCTGATGCTATTTGTGATGGGAAAGATGTTCATGTTTTAGGAATTATGCAGCATATCGAACCAGCAGGAATTCACTCAGGCGATTCGTATGGTGTTCTTCCTCCTTATAATTTAGGTGATTTAATCATTACTCAGATTGAGGAGATTACTAAGAAAATTGCAATAGCCTTAGAAACTAAAGGTTTAATAAATATTCAGTTTGCTATTAAGGATGATAAAGTTTTCGTTATCGAAGCGAATCCTCGTGCATCTCGTACAGTTCCATTTATTGCTAAAGCATACCGTGAGCCTTATGTTAACTATGCTACAAAGATTATGTTAGGAGTTAACAAAGTAAAAGATTTTAACTTCCAACCCCACAAGCAAGGTTATGCTATCAAGGAGCCGGTGTTTTCATTTGATAAATTTCCGAATGTAAATAAAGAGTTAGGGCCTGAAATGAAATCAACTGGTGAAGCAATTTACTTCATTGATGATTTAAAAGACCCTTATTTCAAAAAGATTTATAGTGAAAGAAATCTTTATTTAAGTCGTTGATAAAACACTTTATAACAGTGTTTGGAGTTATATCTAATAGCTGTTTCGATTAAAATTACATTTATGGTTACCGAGTTATATGGTTACGGATTTTTAAGAACGATAATTGGAATCGCGGTAATATATTACCTGGGTAAATTTCTTTTCAAGTGGTGGCTAAAACGAAAGATAAATGCTGCTGTTCGTCAGCAGCAAAACACAGTTTCGGAAAATGATATTCCATTTCAAAAACAAGAAAAAGGAAGGGTCCATATTAAGAACGAAAAATCCAAAACATCGCACAATTCCTCAGGTGGAGACTACATAGATTATGAAGATGTAGATTAATTGGAAAGTATGATTATTAAAAAGCTTGAAGACTTATTTCTCAAGCTTTTTTTTTGAAAAACTGAACGAGATCAAATCTAAATTATTGGATTGAAAAGTTTATTTTTAATGAAAATTAACAGAGATTTCTATGGATTCTTGGAAAACTAAATTAATACCTCATTTAATTGCACTAGCTGCTTTTTTCGCGGTGACATTAATCTTTTGCGGGCCTGCTTTTTCAGGGAAAAGTATAAAGGCACATGATACCAGCATGCATAAGGGGTTGGTGAAAGAAATTGCTGATCATCGAGAAGCGTTTCAAGAAGAGCCATTATGGACAAATTCTGTTTTTGGAGGCATGCCTGCATTTCAGATATCTGTTCTATATCCTAAAAACTTAATTAAAAGCTTGGATCGTTTGCCTTCGAACATTGGATTGCCTGCTTCGGCAGTTCAAATATTAAAATTTCTGATAGGATTTTATATATTATTAATGGCTTTAAAAGTTCCTTTTAAGTTCGCTGTTGGAGGAGCAATCGCTTTTGCATTATCATCTTATTTTTTAATAATTTTAGAAGCAGGTCATAATACAAAGGCAACTGCTATTGCTTATGTAGCTCCAAGTTTAGCTGGAATATTATTAACCTATCGAGGAAAGTATTTATTAGGAGGAGCTTTAACTGCTCTGTTTTTCGCTTTAAATCTTGTTGCTAACCATGTTCAGATTACATATTACATGGGAATGTCTTTGTTGATTTTTGGTGTAATTGAGGTTGGAAGAGCTATTCTTCAAAAAAACATTGCTTCTGTTGTTAAACCTACTTTCATTACACTTTCAGCGTTGTTGTTAGCGTTGTTAGTGAATAACACAAACTTGAGATTAACAGCTGATTATGTTAAGGATACACAAAGAGGAAAGTCCGAATTAGCTATTAAAGCACGGCAGAAAAAAGAAAAAGCTGAATCAGCTGAAAGAAAAAGAAAAGAAGCAATTGAAGAAGCGAAGAAGCAAGCTGAGGAAAACGACAATTTTGAGTTTAATGAAGCAAATTATTTAGCTCCAGATAAATCTTACGCTTCCAGATGGAGTTATGGGAAGTGGGAAACCTTTACACTTGTAGCTGCGAATTTTAATGGTGGGGGAGCTTCTGATGATTACAATTATCTAAAAGATAAGTCTGAGATAATAAAAGAATTAAAATTCACTTTAAAAAGACAGGGTGCTTCTAAAAGAGAAGTAAAGAAAACTTCTAATGATCAATTTAAGCAAGTGAAGGGTGCTTTTTATTGGGGTGATCAGCCTGGAGTAAATGGCCCCGTTTATATTGGTGCTGGATTGTTTTTATTATTCTTACTTGGATTGTTTGCAGGGAAATCACATTTGAAATGGTGGTTATTAGGAACTGCAATATTAGGTGTGTTAATAGCTTGGGGTAAAAACTTTTTACCGTTTTTCAATTTTATGTTTGATTACTTTCCAATGTACAATAAGTTTAGAGCCATAACTATGGCGCTTTATCTTACGGAATTAGCTGTGCCGTTATTAGGGTTCATTTTTGTGAAAGAATTGGTTAGAGGTGAATTAGATAAAGAGAAAACCTTAATGAAGTTAAAATATGTGAGTGGATCTTTTGTTGGATTATTAATTGTGTTTTATGTTTTCGGAACGTCACTATTCAGTTTTGTTGGAACAATGGATACTCGATTACCTGAGTTTTTACAAGAAGCCTTAAGAGATGATCGAATAGCACTTTATAAAAGAGATTTACTACAAGCTATCTGTGTTTCGATATTAACTGTAGCAGTAATCTTTGCTGTAATTAAAGAAAAGGCAAAATTGAATGTACTGGCTATTATTTTAGCCGTAGTTTCTTTTGTTGATTTATGGAGTGTTGATTCAAGGTATTTTAATGAGTCCATTTATGCTAGCGCTAAAAAGGTTAAAAAACCTTTCGTTAAAAGTAAAGCTACGAGTTACTTAGAACAAAATGATAAATCTAATTTTAGAGTTTACAATGCAAGTTTAGGTTTTTCAGGAACTATAAATGATGCATCAACAGCTTATTTTCATCAAGATATTGGGGGCTACGCATCTGTTAAGTTGATGATTTATCAAGATTTATTAGATTTCAATTTAGGGCAAGAAATGCAAGAAGTTGCTCAAGTAAATCAACAATTAGCAAAATCAAGATTTCAAAACACAGCTGGATTTGATGGCTTCTTAGCAAATAAGAACATCATGAATATGTTAAACACAAAGTATATAATAATGCATTCTCAGTTACCTCCGTACAAGAATGAAAATGCATATGGAAATGCTTGGTGTGTAAAAAACAAAGTTTACAAGAATTCACCAGATAGTGTGATGTTTGGATTAAGTACTACTGATTTAAGTACAACTGCTATATTGTTTTCTGATTCAACAAAATTCGAACGAAAGAAAAGTATGTATGCTGGATTGGGATTTGTAAGTTTGAAAGATTTTAAATCAAATCACCTGACTTATCAGTTCAGCTCAACTGCTAATGAATTTGTAGTATTTTCAGAAGTTTTTTATAAAGGTTGGAATGCTTATATCGACGGAAAACTAGTTAATCATGAGAGAGTTAATTATGTTTTACGAGGATTAGAAGTTTCAGCGGGAGAGCATAAAATAGAATTTATATTCGAACCTGAAGTTTATACTCAAGGAGAAAACATTTCTTTAGCATCATCTAGCTTATTATTGATTCTTTTTGGATTTGCTTTATATAAGGAGTTCAAAAAAGAGAAATCTATAGAATTAGAAGAGAAGGTTTAAGTTCAATGGAAAAGGTTTTAGTTATTACTTACTATTGGCCTCCTTCCGGAGGAGCGGGAGTTCAACGGTGGTTGAAGTTTTGTAAATACCTTCCTGAGTTTGGTGTTGAACCATTAGTATTAACTTTAAGGGAGGAAGATGCAGCTTATCCTGTAATCGATGATACTTTCACAAAAGATATTGCAACTGATTTAAAAGTTTATAAAACTCCTGCAAAAAACTTTTATAGATTATATGGTACTTTTAAGAAAGGAAAAAAAGTGCCTCAGGGTGGAGTTCCTTCAGGAAAAAAGTCGTTAAAATCAAAAATTTCACTGGCATTAAGAAATCACTTATTTGTTCCCGATCCTCGAATTGGGTGGAATAAAGAAGCGTTAAAAAAGGCTAGGAAAATAATTAAGCAGGAAGATATAACATCCATTGTTACAACAAGCCCACCTCATTCTTCGCAGTTGATTGGATTGGTTTTGAAAAAGGAGTTTCCAAAATTAAAATGGACTGCAGACCTAAGAGATCCATGGACTGATATTTACTATTATAAAGATTTAAAACATTCTAATTGGTCTGATCAAGCGAATAAAAAGAAAGAACGAGCTGTTTTAGAAAACGCTGATGACTTGGTAGTTGTTAGTCCAAATATGAAGAAGCTTTTTACTTCAAAGGGAATTAATGCAGAAAAAATTAATATTGTTCCAAACGGCTACGACCAAGCTGATTTTAACAAATTAGTTAAGGTTCAGAATGAAGTATTTACGATTTCATATATCGGAACGGCAAATGATGATTATGATATTTCGGCTTTCTTAGAATCCTTAAATGAGTTAAAATCAGAAGGATTTGATTTTCATTTTAATGTGATTGGTGTTTTCTCCGAAGAAGTTAAAGAGCGGATATCCAATATGGGGCTAGATTCTGTTGTTAATTATAAAGGATATCTTCCACATGATGAAGCAATTCAGTATTCTCAGAATGCTGATTTATTATTGTTAGTCATACCTAAAGTTGAAAATAACAAGCTGATTTATTCAGGTAAATTGTTTGAATATATTGCAACTGAAAATCCTATTCTTTGCATTGGTCCTGTAGATGGTGACGCAGCAGAATTAGTAGGTGAAAATGGATTTGGAGCAAGCATTGATTATTTAGATAAAGATGGCGTTAAATCGTTCATCGAAAAAGTATATAGAGGATTGTTTAGTGTAGCGGATTCTAATATTAAGTTGAGCTATTCTAGGCGGAATTTAAGTGAGTCTATTGCTAAAGTTTTGAAAATAAGAGGAGTGTGAAAAATAGAATTAGTGCAGGATTTGATAAAAAGAGGACTTTCAACTTTACGTAAAACTTTAAATTTTTTAGTTAATTAACTAAAAAATCTGCGCTCTAAAACAATTTAAGCTTTGTTTAGATATTGAGTGTATAAATTTTAATGGGGTATTGTTAAACTCTGTTTTTCCTCAATAAATTTTTTAAGTTCATTTTTTGAATCATCAAAATCAAAGATTGAATTTATTGACTTGAAATTTTCGGGGTCGGTTACGTTACCGAAAGCTTTTTTCGCTAAATATAACTTGTCTACTTCAAAGCTTAATACTTTAAGTAATTTCGATATTTGATTGGTTGTAAGGCATTTTGAAGAGAGTAGTACTTCAATATCAGTTTTTTTGGCTTCGTCGAAATCGTGTTTTTTTATTTTGTTATATGCTGTTGAGTAATCTGTCTTACTTATTGGATTTAGGCATCCTGTTTGTGCAAATAATTGACAAATAGAAACTGTTAAGATTGTAAATAAAAACTTTTTCATCACTTCTTTTTTATATTCATCAATGTTTAAGCTAATCTATTTTTTAGGGAATTGTTTCTTAAAAACTAATGGTCCAGAATTCCCCGTATTGTCGCTGTAAGTACCTCTTAAAGTTTTTTTATCCTCAGACAACACTAAAACGTGCTTGCCAGAAGTTGTTTCCCAGCCGGGAATTTTTGTTGTTACTTGTACGTTATAATGTAATTTATCCCCCAAAACAATTCCCTCACCATGTTCAACAAATGGATTACCGTTAAACTCAGCATAATGTGTCATAAAAACAGAGTCATTTTGAACAGAGAAAATAGCAAAACAATTTCCAAATGAGGAGCTGCTTGAGTCAGCCCAAACACCATTAAAATCTTGACTGTAGGATAATGTTGTTAAGAACGTGAAAAATGAAACAATTGTTATTTTCATACCTCTAAAATAATTAGATTAATTGATTGTCAATTAAATATTTAACTTTTAAAATTCCCATGACACTTATCGAGTCAGTGATTTCACCTTTTAAAACCATTTGAAAAACCTCTTGAAAAGGAAGCTTTTTTACAATTAATTCTTCTTCAGGATCAGGATGGTTCTCGAACTCTGTTAGTTCTTGGGCTAAAAATAATTCGCCATATTCATCGGAAACGGAGTTGGATAAATGGAAGGTTTGAATCATTCTCCATTTATTGGCTTTCAATCCTACTTCTTCCGAAAGTTCTCGTTTGGCTGTATTAATTGTTGCTTCTCTAATTGGTCCTCCTCCTTCAGGAATTTCCCAACTGTATGCATTTAAGGGGAAGCGGTATTGACCTACAATCCATGTATTGAGGTGTTTGTCAAGCGGTATTATTCCAATTGCTCTATTTTTGAATGCCACAGTACCATAAACTCCTTCGTCCTTACTAGGGGTTAAGACAGTATGATGTTCCACTTTTATCCAAGGGTTTTCATAAACTTGTCGGGTAGAGGTTTTTGTCCAAGGATTTTTTACGGAGTCATTCATACAAGATGTTTTTATTAACTTTAGTAAAGTTAATATTAGTACTCAGGAATTAAAATTATAATCGATGGAATTACAAATTGGTGATAGTGTGAGTTTTTTGAATGAAAAACTAGATGGAGTAGTTTCAAAAGTAATCAATAAAAAGTCAGTAGAGGTTACAACTACAGACGGTTTTTCAATTCCTGTATTAATTTATGAATTGGTGAAAACAGGTTCTGGAAACAATAGTTCATCAAAGTCTATTAATGTAACAACTCGAACGATTGATTCAAACGAGGTTACAATAGGATCGACCCATATTCCACAAAGAAGTTCGTTGGAGAAAAAAGAATATTTATGTTTTTCTAAAAATGACTCTAAATTAACGGATTTGTTTATACTAAATAACACTGGGTATTCTCAATTTTTTGCAGTCCGAATTAATAAAGGCGGAGAATGGGTTTTAATCTACTCAGGGAAAGTGAATAAGCAGAGTTATGTTTTTGTGAGTTCATACAATGACGGTGAACTCGATGGTTTTGGTAAGGTAAAAGTTGACACATTAAATATTGATTTTTCAGTAAAAGAACATCAGTTACCAAAATCAGCAGAGATAAAAATAAAGCTAGTTAAGTTTTACAAGGATTCTTCATATTCAAGTGTTCCAATTATTGAGAAGAATGCTATGCTAATAGATGCTTCAGGTGAAAGTGTTGAAGCTTTAGCGAATAACGAAGAGTTATTAAAAGAGGTTGAAAAAATAACACCAGAAGTAATCTCAAATCAACAAAAGTTAAAAGGATTAAAAATCTTAGGTAAAGTAGATTTGAACCAAGGAAAAAGAGAACGTAATAAAGATGAAATTGACTTACATATTGAAAAATTAAACATCAATACAAAAGGGAAGTCTAACGGTGAAATTGTTCAAATTCAACTTAATGAAGCGAAAGATTTCTTAGATAAATCGATGTTAGCAGGTAAAAAAGAAATTGTATTGATTCATGGTGTTGGAAATGGAAGATTAAAAACAGAAATCATCAAAATGTTAGGTGGGTATTACGGAATTAAATCCGAAAAGGCTGATGCACGTAAATTTGGTGATGGCGCAACTTTAGTTCATTTAAAAGGATAAAATGAAAAAGTTTTTGAAGTTTTTGAGTTTTATTGGGCTATTCTTATCAATGGCCGTTGTTTATATTTATTTCGAGGTTTTTGAAAAAGATATTGAAACAGGAGATGAAAAATCTGTTTTGTTTTTTATTAAATCATCTGATGGTGTTGAAGATGTAGTTTCAAATTTAGACTCTTTGGGAATTGCTTCTAAAAGTGAATTTGGATGGTTAGCCGAATTAAGACATTTATCAGGAAATAATATATACCCAGGAAGGTACACATTAAAATCAACGATGACTTACAGTGATTTGGTGATTTATTTACGATCAGGTCAAATAGATGAAATAACGATTACCTTCAATAATGTTAGAACTTTAGATCAGTTAGCGAAAAAAGTTTCAAGCCAAATAGAAGCTTCAGAAGCATCTATTCTAAACGAATTAAAAGAATCGGAAAAGTATGGCTATGATAAATCAACTTTCTTAGCGGTATTTATTCCGAATACTTACAAAATGTACTGGAATACTTCTGGAGAGCAATTTGTAAAAAGGATGGTAGCTGAACACAAACGTTTTTGGAATGAATCACGTTTGGCAAAAGCTAAGAAAATGAATTTAACACCAGTTGAAGTAAGTACTTTAGCTTCTATTGTTCAGAGTGAACAAAACCTTCATAAAGATGAGTGGCCTATTATTGCAGGCCTTTATTTTAATAGATTACAGAAAGGAATAAAACTACAGTCTGACCCTACAGTCGTTTACGCTTGGGGTGATTTCACATTAAAAAGAATTTATTACAAACATCTGAAAATAGATTCAAAATACAACACCTATAAGTACATAGGCCTGCCTCCAGGACCTATTCGAGTTCCAGCAAGTGGTGTATTAGATGCTGTTTTAGGATATCAAAAGCACAAGTATATATTTATGTGTGCTAATCCCGAGTTTTCAGGTAAACATGCCTTTGCGAGAACAAATGCAGAGCATGAAAAAAACGCGCGAAAATATCGAGCGTTTTTAAAGAGAAATAATATTCATTAATTAACAATTTATAGACACTATTTAAGTTATTATTGAATAATTACTATCTTTCATTCTATGCGAATTTTAAGCGTACTAATAGGTTTAATGATCAGCTTCTCAAGTTATGCTCAAATTGGAGGTAAGTCCACTTATCAATTTTTAAATGTCATTTCATCCGCTAAAGTAGCTTCGATGGGAGGATACGCTATTGCTGTTCCTGACGCAGATTTAGAAATGGCGTATTTTAATCCAGCATTAATAGATTCATCAATGCATCAAGAGTTGAGTTTAAATTACGTTAATTATTTCTCGGATATAAACTACGGATTTGCAGGTTACGGTCATACCCATAAGAAATACGGAACTTTCGTTGCTTCTGCAAAATACATACATTACGGTAATTTTATTCTAGCTGACGAAGCTAGTGTAATTACTGGAGAGTTTACAGTAAGTGAAACAGCATTAAACTTAGGTTGGGCGAATAAGTACAAATATGGTTTAAAGTACGGAGTAAACGTAAAGTTGGTTTATTCTAGCTTTTACGATTATCAATCCTTTGGTGGACTAATTGATTTTGGCGGTACATGGAGTCAACCAAAGTCCGGGTTATTGGCAGCCTTAGTTGTAAAAAATATTGGTAGTCAATTTACAACTTATACACCTGGAAATTTTGAACCAATGCCATTTGAGATTCAGTTTGGAGTTTCTAAGAAACTTAAACACGCACCTTTTCGATTTAGCGGGAACCTCCACAATTTAGAAGTTTTGGATTATTATTACGATAGTCCAAATGAATTAGAAACATCAAGTTTATTTGGAGCTGAAGTTCCTCAGGAGGATGGCTCACATTTAGCGGAAAGTATCTTTAGACACTTTTCAGTAGCTGCTGAATTATTATTAACTGAAAACCTTAATGTAAGAATTGGGTATAATCATCAAAGACGAAGCGAAATGAAATTGCGAGAAGGTTCAAAATCAGGAGCTGTGGGTTTTAATTTTGGTATTGGAATTAAACTCAAAAAATATAACATAGATTACGGTAGAAGTGTTTATTCTTTAGCAGGAACGACTAACCATTTGTCTATTTCCACTAACTTTTCAGAGTTTGTTTCTAAAGAGAAAAAAGTGGAAGTGCCAGAGCCAATTAAATAATGAAAAAAATTACAATTGCAATAGATGGATTCTCATCATGTGGGAAAAGTACTTTAGCTAAACAGTTAGCTAGACGTCTATCCTATTCTTATGTCGACACTGGAGCTATGTTTAGAGCTGTTGCTTTGTATTGTTTGCGCAATGGTTTAATTAAAGAAGATGGTACTAAGGTTTATAAAATTAAAGAGTTTTTAGATGAGATAACTGTTGGCTTTGTTTTTAATCCAAAAGTAGGATATGCTGAGGTTACTTTAAATGGTGAAAACGTCGAATCTGAAATTAGAAATTTAACAATAAGTAAAATCGTCACAAAGATTTCGGGAATAAAAGAGGTTAGAGAAAAGTTGTTGGTGTTACAACAAGCTCTAGGCAAAGATAAAGCTGCTGTATTGGACGGTCGTGATATTGGAACAGTGGTATTTCCTGATGCAGAATTGAAGATTTTTATGACTGCTGATACTATAGTTAGAGCTAAAAGAAGGTTGTCAGAATTGAAAAGTAAAGGTCATAAAGTGACTCTAGATGAAGTAGAGGAGAATTTAAAACTTCGTGATTACAGTGACACTAATCGAGAGGAAAGCCCTCTAGTTCAAGCAAAAGATGCTATAGTTATTGATAACTCAAATTTGTCTAGAGAGGATCAATTATTTATGATCCATGCATTAGTTCAGCAACGTATTTTAAAAGAAGATATTTAATATGAAGCATTTATTTAAATTAAGTTTAGCCTTGTCTGTTGTATTAATTACTGCTTGTACCAAAGATGAAGTTACGGAGGATCCGCCTAATAAAGACTGCTTAACAGCATATACTTATGATGCCGATATTTCAATGATCATAAATGACAATTGTGTTTCTTGTCACTCGGGAGTACAGCCACCCAGGTTAACCAATTACTCTGAAGTTATTAATTCCATTGATCGTGTGAAGGCAAGAGCAATCACAGAAAAAACAATGCCTAGAACAGAGGAGGGTATCATTATTCCATTATCTGATTCAGATATCGAAAAGATAAATTGTTGGATCAATCAAAATACACCCAAAAATTAATAAGTTTTTTACAAGGAACTTTTTAAGTAATCAAGCGTAGAATGGGAGATAACCTGCCAAAACCGGCAATTTCAGTAGGCGTTAATATGATTAAACGTTTGATCGCAAAAATATTATTGTGTGTATCTATTTTAACAGGACATTTAGGTGCTCAAACCTTGCCCAATGAGATAATCCCAGTTTCCAAGGAGGTAAAGCCCTCTATAGGTTTGGGTGTTGGTTTCTTGAATTTTTATGGTGATGTTAATAGTATAGGCAACCAAAATTCATTAATTAATCAATTTGCTTACGAAGTTCATGTTGCCCGGAAAATTAACGATTACTCTGATTTAGGATTTAGCTTTTTAACAGGTACGATTTTAGGAAATGAAAAAAGTGCTGATCGAAATTTAAATTTTAAAACTCAAATATATTCTTTAGGGTTGTATGCAACCTATAATTTAGATTATTTTCTTAATTTTTCAAAAGTATTAAATCCCTTCGTTACTATTGGTTTTGAAAGCTTCGAGTATAATAGTAAAGGAGATTTGGTAGATGCAAACGGAGCTCCCTATCATTATTGGGATGATGGGACTATAAGAAGCTTAGATCAAAGTTCACCTTTGGCTTATCAGGCGTCATTAATGCAAAGAGATTACCGATATGAAACTGATTTACGATCAGAAAATTTAGACGGTTTTGGTAAATATGCTCAGTTAGCAATTGGAATCCCAGTTGGTTTAGGCTTTAACTTTAATGTGTCAGATCGTCTTTCTTTTAAATTTAATACAACATTCCATTATACTTTTACTGATTTAATTGACAACCTAAGTAAAGACGGTGATGGTAATCGTAAAGGGAATGAGATGAATGATTATTTTACCTATAATTCGGTTTCTGTTCATTATGACTTACTTAATTCTCCACCAAAAACAAATCCTGAAGCTTTTTATTTCCCAGATTACTTTATATTAGATATGGCTGATCAAGATGGCGATGGCGTCGTTGATGGATTAGATATTTGTCCTTTTACACCAAAAGGTATTAAGGTTGACGATGAAGGTTGTCCACTTGATGATGATAATGATGGTGTCCCAAATTATTTAGACAGTGAATCCGCAACGGTAGATTCTTCATTCGTTAGTGCAAAAGGTAAAGCATTAACAGATGCTGATTATTATAATCAATACCTGAGGTATATCGATTCTGCACCAATTCCATTAGAGGTTTTATATAAAATTGCAGGAGAACCAGAGAAGACGGCTCAGTACAGGATATTATTAGGAGAGTTCTCGGGTAGATTACCAGAAGGTTTAGCAAGGAAGTTTTTAGACGAAGGAGATGTTATTGGTACTTTAAATACGGATAACAACACCGCTTATTTAACCCAAAAATATTTGTCGCTAGATGATGCAAAACGAAGAAAGTCTGAATTACTACGAAAAGGTTTCCCTCAAGCAACAATAGTCATATGGGAAAGTAGTGAGTATTTTACCCTAAAAGAATGGGAAGAAAGGAGTAAAAAAGATCTTAAAGGTAGATTTAAAGAGCATTATCAAAATAAAGAACAGTTGGAAGGATTGTATGCTGTTAAATTAGGCGAGACTGAAGCTGATGCGCAAACAGTTGATAAAACAAAATTTTTTGAATATGAAGATGTAGTTGTTTTGGATGGAGATACGAGTAAAAAGAATTATGTTATAGGCCCATTTATTGATAAGGTAGGGGCTAAGCAATTATTAGCTGACGTAGATCGTGAGAAATTCCCAAATGCTGAAATCGTTAAAGTTAGAAATGGAAAGGCGATTGAAATTGGTATTGAGGTTTCTGATGTTGTTCCTAATTTATCACCCGAGGGGGCTAAATATTGGAATGAAGACCGGAAAAAACCAGTTCAAGAAAAAGAAAACATACTTGCAAATCTAAATGGGAATTTAGTGATTGATTTTGGAACAGCGAATGATCCAAAAACAAAAGCTGTGTTAAATAAAATAAAGTCAGAGAAAGTTGTTGTAGAGGTTAAAGATGAAAACGGTGATGTTAGAATCATTACAAAAAATTCGCAATCAGAAAGTTTTATCCGAAAAGAAGTAGAGAGGTTAAACACCCAAAATATTCCAGCAAAAGTAGTTAGAGTTGAGGATGGTGTTTTAAAACCTGTAGATGACGAGGATTTAAGAGAGGCTGAAAATAAAAATATTGTATCTAACTCTTTAATTAAAGAACAGTACGAGAAAAAAGAAAACTTTTTAAGTAAACTAGAAGATGCGATTGTAATAGATTTTGGAAAAGTAAGTAATCTAAAAACGTTAGCAATTAAAGAGAAGATAAAGTCAAAACAAGCAGTTGTTGAGGTCACAACTGCTGACGGTAATACTAAATTAATTACCAAATATCCTCAAAGTGAAAGTCAGACTGAAAAAGTATTAATAGAATTAAAATCTGATAATATAGAGGCTACTGCGGCACTTGTAAAAAACGGTAATTTGATACCTGTTAATTTAGGAAAAGATTTAGTTGAACAAAAAAAATCGCTTGATCAATTAGAAAATAATGTTGCTGTTAACTTTGACAAAATCGAGACCCAAGCAGAAAAAGAGTCGTTTGAAAATTTCACATCAAGTGATGATTTTATTGAAGTAATTGACGGTGAAGGGAATAAGTGGTTAGTGTCTAAGAATAATGACGGTAATAAGCAAGCTGTCATTGAAGTAAATGAATTAGCTAGCGAAAATGTAAAGATTGGTAAAGTTTTAAATGGTGAAGTCATACCAAATAAAAGTCAACCGACTAAAAATAATTTATCTGATGGTATTTTATCAAAATTAGAGAACGCTTTTGTGATTGATTTTGGTAAAATAGATGATCCTAAAACTCAAGCAGCGAAGAAGAAAATCAAGTCTGTTCAGGATGTTGTTGAAGTGACAACTAAAACTGGTGAATCAAAGTTAATTTCCAAAAACCCTCAAAGTAATACTGAAGTTGAAAAAGTATTAGGCGAATTTAATGCTGAAAATATAAAAGCTAAAGTAGCTCTAGTCAAAAATGGTGTTTTAATACCTGTTAAGATAGGTAAAGAGCTTGCTCAGCAAAAAGAAGAATTGAAACAGTTGGATAATAACGTGGCTGTTGCTTACGGTGAATTAGAAACTATAGAGGAAGAATCTTCTTATGAAAAGTTAAAACAATCAGGTTACTTTATGGAAGTTCTTGGTAAATATGGGGAAAAGTCGTTAGTTGCCAAAAATGAAAAAGGTAATGAAATTGCTCTATCTGAAATTGAAAAACTTCAGGCTTTAAATTTAAGTGTAAAAGAAGCTAAGGTTATAGAAGGTGATGTTATACCAACAAAGACAAGTAAGCTTATAAAAAAACCTGAAGAATTAATTACAAAAACTGATGTAGAAACAATAGCAGTTCCTAGCAGCACTCAAGAAGAAGTTTTTGTAACCCCTGTTTTAGAGAAACATGAAGATAAATTTATTGTTAAGTTAGGGACGATTAATGAGAGTACTCCATTAATAGATGTTAATAAATTACTGAATGCTCCAAACACTTTTCAGGTTAAAAAAGGTGATGGGACAATTGATGTTTTATCTGACAAAAGTAGCAAATTAGAAGAACCCTCTCATATTAATAAGGCTGCTTTTAAAAAGCAAGGGTTTGAAAATGCTAAAGTTGCATTTGTTCGTGAAGGTAAAGTTACTGTCTTGAAAAAGGAAAACTTAGATGGGAAGTTCTCTTTAAGTTTAGGTTCTTTTAAAACTGACGTTCCAAGTGAAGAAATTAATAAAATTGCCAGTATCCCTGATGTCGAGAGTATGGAGACTTTTAATCCAAACTTAACAACTTATGCTGTTGGTAATTTTAATTCTGCAAATGAAGCTCAGGAAAGAATGGAAGAGTTAATCGTAAAAGGATTTAAACCAGAGCTAATTAAATATGAAGATGGTAAAGTGAAAGTTATTGATGTGGTTTCGGTTTTCGATAAATTAACGCTTCAGCGCTTAAGTGTATTGAGTGATGAAACAAAATTAATAAAAACAGATGAGGTTGTTTTTAGGGTTCAATTAGGAGCGTATAGAGGTAAAATTAAAGAGAGTGTTTTTAAAGGTGTTCAAACACTTTCATTTCCAACTTCTGGTGGAATTACTAAGTATGTAACAGGATCATTTGGAACTTATCAGCAAGCGTATATTCATAAGCTTACAATGAAGAATATGGGGTTTGCTGGAGCATTTATCGTTGCCTATAAAGATGGTAAAAGAATAAAAGTAACCGATTTGGTTAACCAAGAAAAATTTGAACAAGTTAAAAAGGTAGCTTCTCCAATAGAGCAGGAATATCGAAAAGTAGAAGAGGAAGTAATTCAAACTAAAGCAAACCTAAATTCCGAAACAAAAACTCCAAAGGTAAGTTACAGAGTTCAAGTTGGTGCTTATAAAGTTGGAGAAGAACCAACTGAATTATCACAATTCCCTAATATTGAAATGGAAATTTATGGACAGTACAAAAGATACTTGTCTGGTGATTTCCTTACATATTCTCAAGCGAATAATCATAAGTCAGAAGTTAAAAGTAATGGGTTTGATGGCGCTTTTGTAGTAGCTTACAGTAATGGACAGAGAGTTTCGGCAGCTGGAGAAAATCCGAATGTGATTTCTCAAAATGATTTAAGCTCTGTTGCTTCATCTGCAACAACTCCTTCTAAATATCAAAAAAGCAAGGTATTGATTATGATCCAGGTTGGTTTATATAGGGGAGAACTTCCTGAAGACTTAAAAGGTAAATTCCAAAGCTTACCAAACTTAACCAAACAAGTAACCACTCATGGTGTAATTAGATACATGACGGGTAATTTTAAAAACCTTTCTGAAGCTGCTGCTTTTAAAGAAGAATTAGTAAAGAAAGGTTTTGACGGTGCATTCCTAGTTGCCTATTATGATAACGAAAGGATTAAAGTTGAAGAAGCTGTTGAAATATTGAAGGAAGCTAGATAGTTACCACCATACTACCATTATTTTCTTGAAGTTTCCTTCTTTTGTTTTATGCCAAATAAGAGCTGAATACTTAGATCTGAGTTTTTCTTGAATCGTTGCTAGGGCTTTTTGTTTCGCTACCCAACTCTGATTGAATATTGGATCAATATACCAGTCTATCTTATCAGGAACGCACCATTCTCCAATCCAATTTAAATTTTGAAAGCTTTGTAAATTCACCCAAATACCAACCACACAGTTTTGGAAATTTTTAGGCAATTGCTCAAGTTGATTTTGCGGAATGAATAATTGAGCTTTTAAAAGTAATGAAGCTTTAACTTCATCTCTTTTGATGTTTAACTGGTTGAGCTTTTCAGTTACACTTTTATGTTTTAGAATAGGGAATTGATGATTCTTTAATCTTGATCTTTTGAGGTGTAGAAAGTCTTTTCGATTTGGGCCGATCCATTTACCGATAAAATCAGCATTTAAACTATTGTCTAAAAGGTAGAATTTATAAGATAATTCTATATGCTGAATACTCTTTGTATTTATGGTTTTTATGATGTAATCAATTTCGCCTACAGTTAACTTACCTTCTTGAATTTGAAAGTTAGAAAGTAGTAATTTATAATCAATCGAATTTTTCAAAATCAATTCAAACAAGAATTCAATTTTCTTACCCAATCTATAAATGGACGGAGTTTCCACACCCACAGGAGCCATCGATGAAGTTAATTTGAAATGATTTATTCCTTTAATAATCCCCTTTAATTCAGGTGTGTTATTAAAACTTGTAAGATGTTGTTTGATTGTAAACTCCACGGGTTAAATTTAAACTTTACTTTTGCAGCTGTGAAAGTTAATTTAGCAAAATATTTATTACTCGCAATGGGCGCTTTGTTTTTTATTGCAACAGGCTTTCTAGATAAAGACGCTGTAGAACAAGTTCCAAAATTTACACAGTCGAAACACGATTTGTCGGATAATAGCTGTGTGAGTTGCCACAAAGGACTAGAAGCTATTCGAGATGTTCACAGCGGAATGATGCAAGCTATATTAGAAGTAGCTGATGATGCTGGTATTACAGGAAATGATTGTGTGGTATGCCACGGTGGAAATCCTAAGTCATTTAGTGAAAAAGAATCTCATAAGGGAACAATCGCTTATTTTAAAAATAATCCAGGACCAAAGAATTTTTATCCAGACCCTGGTTCACCTTGGATAAATAAAAACACCTGTGGAACTTGTCATGACGAACAAGTTAAAACTCAGTTTACTTCATTAATGTTTACAGAAGCAGGTAAAATTCAAGGATCCTTATGGGGGTTTGGAGGTTTGAACGGTTACAAGCACGACGTTGGAAACTTTAATGTGACATCAAATAAATTACATGAGACTTTAGGTACTGAAAAATATAGTGCTTACATGCAAGAAATAGAAGCTAAAGAAGGTCAAGTGTTTCCAAAAACAATGGTTGAGTTACCTCCAGCACCAACAGCAGACGAAGTTGAAGTGAATCCTCAATTAGCCGTTTATACATATTTAAGACAGGAATGCCAGCGCTGCCATACCGGTTCCAAAGGAAGGGAGAAAAGAGGTGATTATCGTGGAATGGGCTGTTCATCTTGCCATATTCCTTATTCGAATGAAGGTTATTACGAAGGTGGAGATTCTTTACTTCAAGGAAAAAAAGGACACCCATTAGTTCATTCTATTCAATCTACACGTGAATGTAAAGTTGAAGTTCACGGAAAAGAATATTCTGGAATTCCAGTAGAAACTTGTACTACTTGCCATGATAGAGGTAAAAGAATAGGGACTTCATATCAAGGTTTAATGGAGACAGCTTATGGATCTCCGTTTATGGGAGATGGAGGTGAGCAAGAGAAATTGCACACTAAGAACTATTTACATTTACATGCTGATATTCATTTAGATAAGGGTATGCTTTGTCAGGATTGCCATACTTCTTTAGACGTTCATAGTGATGGGAGATTAGCAGGGACAACTTTAGCTCCTGTTGAAATTGAATGTCAAGATTGTCACGGAACACCACAAAAATATCCATGGGAATTACCTTTAGGTTATGGAGATGAAGTTGCTTCAGAAGTTCCTGCAACTGGAGAAGAAAGAGGTGTTGCAAAAGAAAAATTAGAGCACACGAAACAAGGAACAAATTATCATCCTCAAGATGGTTTTTTACTATCCGCAAGAGGTAATCCTATAGAGAATGCGATAAGAAAAGGGAATGAGGTAATCTTACATACGGCAGGAGGTAAAGATCTTGAATTAAAACCATTAAAAAAGATTTATGAAGATGGTGAGTTAAGTGAGGAAGGTGAGATTGCAATGGTTAATGTTAGTAAACATATTGATCAGTTGGAGTGTTATTCTTGTCACGCAGACTGGGCTCCGCAATGTTATGGTTGTCATATCAAGATTGATTATTCAACAGGTGAACAGCATCCCGATTGGCTAGCGATGTCGAAAGATCATGATTCTTCTGGTTTAACAGCAGAAGCTAGAGGGGAGTATGAAAAACACCTTATTGATGGAAAGGTAACTGAGCAAAGAAGTTATTTAAGATGGGAGAATCCTCCATTAGTAATTAACGGAGAACATCGTGTTTCTCCTGCAATTCCTGGTTGCCAAACAACTGTTACCGTAATCGGTCAAAATGGAAATGCGCTATTGTCAAATCATATTTTCAAAATCCCGAATGTTGAAGGGGCAGATACATCAGGACAATTAGCAATTGACATTTCCCCTGTTCAGCCACACACTACTTCAAAAAAATCAAGAGCTTGCGAAAGTTGTCATACCAATCCACAATCAATGGGGTATGGTATCGACGGAGGAACTACTTTTGCAAACCCAAGTGAAGCTTATGTTGTTGATTTAACTTCTCCAGATGGGGCGATATTATCAGATAGCCATAAGGTTCAAATTAATGCTATTCCAAATTTGGAGGTAGACTGGAGTAGGTTTGTCGATGAAAACGGAGTTCAAAAACAAACGGTAGGACATCACTTTTCTGGTTCTAGGCCTTTGAATAATGAAGAAAGAGCTAATTTAGATCGAAGAGGAGTCTGTGCAAGTTGTCACCAATCTTTACCTGAAGAGAATTTAGCGGTGAGTTTATTGCACCATATGAAAGAGGTTTCTGGTAAGAAGTATGATAAAGATGAACACAATTCATTGATCTATAAAATTCTTAATGTATCGGCTTGGGTTCAGGCTCTTGCTATTTTGGGAGTGTTTATTTTTATGACTCTAATTATTCGAAAACTGCGTCGAAAGCTTAATAAATAAATTATGTCAAATACAATAGATGATAAAAATAAAGAAACCGAAATTACTGATTTCTCTTTTCCAATAAACAAGTTTATATCCAAGGGGTTGGAATTAGGACTGAAGATTTTAGGATGGTATGTTTTATATATGACTTTAGCTATGACTGCCAGTAGTTTATTAAAAAGTCTTCCGTATGTGGGATCATTGATTAATACTTTAGTGATTGCTCCGGTTTTAGCTAGTGGTACTATATTCTTTATCCATCATCGATACACCACAAACCGAAGTGATTTCGGATTGATTTTTTTAGGGTTTAAAAAGAATTTATTGCAAATAATTCTATTAAATCTAATTTTAGTTATTGGATGCCTAATAATTTACTTGCCTTTAATTTTAGAGATTTATAATTCAGTTGATCTTTCCGATTTTACAAAAATAGCAAATGAGAAAAACCCCGAAGCTTTAATGCCCTTGGTAAAGGATTTGTTTAAAGATATCGGTAGTTGGGTAAGAACTGGTTTTTTCTGTTCTTTTGTAATATTATTCCTTTTGACTTTTACGGTTTTCACTAGTTTTTTAGTTGTGTTAGAAAACTACACTGCCGTTAAAGCTATCTCAGTTAGCTTTAAAATTGTAAAAAAGAAATTTATTAAAATATTATGGTTTTTAATCCTATTAGGGTTGATAAACCTTTTGGGGGTTTTGTGTTTGATAATTGGTTTGTTTTTTACTGTTCCAATAAGTTTTGCTGCTGTTTATATAGCTTATATTAGTGTTTTTAAACCTAATTTGGAAATAGAAGATGATGTTAAGGATAAAGATGTTTTAGATGCCTGATTTTTTTTAATGTAAGTATTTAAAAGAATTAGGTTTAATGAATTTCATGATTATATTTGTTATCATAACAACTTAAACGATAAATTAATGAATTGGTATTTAGAGGTTTTAAAAAAGTTCGCTGTTTTTAACGGTAGAGCAAGAAGAAAAGAATATTGGATGTTTATATTATTCAATACAATGTTTTCCATAGTGTTTTCTTTAGTTGATACGCTATTAATTGGTAATGAGATAACTTCAAATCTTTATTCTTTAGTAGTATTGGTGCCAAGTATAGCTGTTGGTATTAGAAGAATGCATGATGTAGGTAAAAGTGGATGGTTTATTTTAATTCCAATTTATAACTTAATCTTAGCTATACGAGAAGGAGATAAAGGAGATAATGAATATGGTCAAGATCCAAAGGTTGGAACAGTTCTTAATAATGATATTTTAGACTTGTGAGTCTATTTTTTAAAGTTTAAAAAAGGGAGTCAATTAATTGACTCCCTTTTTTATGAAATATTTTGAGATTAACTTCCGCACATTTCACAATCGTCTGCATTTCCATCATGTAGTTTTGCAGTTCCAAGCTCTTTTTCAAGCTCAAGAATTTCATCTTTTAAATCTAATTTTTTCATAAAATCAGCTCCGTCCAGCTCTGATTTTAAACTGTTGATTTTGTCAGTCAATAAATTTCTTCTTTCTAATGGATTCATTTCGTCGGATTTTGGGTCCTCAAAGTTAAAGTAAAGACAAAGTGATATTTGAGGAATTCACAAAAAGTAATTCAACGATTTATCAACAAATTCATTTTTCACTAATAAATAATAGAATGAAAAATTAGATCGAATAACTGTTAAACTCCTTTAATATTGGATCTTAAATGGTTATTTTTGTAAGTTACGCAACTGTAACAAATTATACGTTGAGTTGTTGTAGTTTAAGAATATAGGGCGTTAGAGGTTTTTAAAAAATATTATTTCAATTAGGGATGAAAAAAAGTTTAATATTGTTAATAGGTTTGATATTCTCCTTTGGATTTATTTATGCTCAGTGTGTTATAAAGGAGTCTATTCGAAATGGAGATTTCGATGAAGGGTATAAAGCAGGAGATTTTAACTCCGACTTAATCTATGCTCAAAGTGATATCGATGCAAAGCTAGCTGCCAATGGTTGTTTTTACGCAACAGGAGGACGTTATTATGTTAGTAACAATGATCAAGTCTTTAAATGTGAGGGGACTACACATCAAGGAACATCATTTACTCCAGATTTTAAAACTTATGGAATTGATGGGTCAAGCGATCAGCTTTTATTTGTTGATCCGTTAAATGGAAATCCTGAAGTATTTGGACAAACAGTAAATGTATTTCCAAACCAAACGTATCATTTTTCATTTTGGTTCAACTCCATTAATCCACCCGTTCCATATTTTGGGTTGAAGATTGATGGACAAAATGTTCCTCTAACAGCTACAAATAATATTGCTTTTAATGTAGAATTATCAAGGGTGAGATTAAATCCAGATGGTACTCAAATTACTGATATTAATGGAAATACGTTGCGAGACACTTCTATGGTAAACGTACAATGGATTCAATATAGTGGAACATGGACTTCAGGGACAAGTACTACAGTACATGCTGAATTAAGACCTTATTTAAATGCTAACCTTACCGGAGGTGTCCCAACTTCGGGACTAGATTTTGCGTTGGATAAATTTTCGTTAATCAACTCGTGTCAAAACGTTTATGGAGCTAATGAATATGTAATTGATTTAGAAAAACCCGATACAATAAACTTGTGTGAATTAGGGGGTGATGTTTTATTAGACCCACATGTTCCTTTAGGGCAACAAAATAATGCAACAATAACATGGTATGAAGGAGATGGAGATAATCCAACTCAGATTGACGCTGGTGTATTTACTAAAACAATTAACTCGCCTGGTTATTATACCGTTTGTGTTGACGATCCCGATAACGCTTGTAATCAGGTGGATAATATTGTAGTTATTGAGGACGTTGAATTAGAAGTTTCAGACCTTGAATTATGTAGTCCGGCAATAATGGAATTAGATGCAGGTATGGACCCTAATGCTGGTGTTTCGATTAATTGGAGTGGTCCTTCAGGAAATACTGCAGGGCGGACTTATTTGGTTTCTACTGCTGGAGCTCATAATGTTTCATTTACTCCGCTTAAAGGAAATGCTGGTTGTGATGTATCGAAGGCATTTAATGTGATTTCGTTATTACCCGAAACTGAGACAATCGAATATTGTATGGGAGGTGGAGTTGATGTTGATTTGGAAGTTAGTGATGGTAAAAGTTATAAATGGGCGAAGGATGAAGCAATGACTGATGTTATTGGTACAGGAAGTTCAATTCAATACTCAATTCCGAATGGATCTACAGACTTAATCGAAGTTTGGGTTCAAAACGCGGAAACAAATCCATTAGGTACTATGACTGGGCCAAATTTAGGGGCCAGTTCTACAGCAAATCCTTCTTTAACAACAGATATTACTACGTATCAAAATATTCAAATAAAGTCCGCATTTATGGGAGCAGAAGCTTGGACTGGTGGTTGTGGCGGTGCTGGAGGGACAAGTGATGTTACAATTGAAGTGTTGGATGTTGTTAATGCAAGTGCTGTTATTGCGTCTACAGTTGTTCAGGTTCCATGTGGCGCAGTTGGAGAAACTCAAATAGGTTTAAACATCCCTGCAGGTAGATATAAACTAAGAACCTCTGGTGGAGGTAATATGATGTCTAAAATGGTCTGGTCTGGATCCGCAAATACTTTTTCAATGGGAGGGGTGATTGACATTACAGGTTATAGTGAGCATTATGGAGCTTTTGGAAAGATGAAAATTGAAGAATCTGACGCTTGTGATCCTGTCCCATTTGTTTTAAAACCTATTGATTGTTGTTCAAAACCATCTGATGATGCCGTTATTGATTTGGCTTCATCAACATTAGAAGTTTGTGAAAATTTAACAGGAGATGTTGTTTCTGTATCTGGTTTAACAGATGGTTTAGATTTTAAATGGC
>Ga0209666_1000083_pt1 | contig 73560 bp, 86 predicted proteins | sample SaaInlV_125m_DNA_FD_184679 | JGI IMG/M metagenome (GOLD analysis project Ga0209666, IMG submission 184679) | Marine microbial communities from expanding oxygen minimum zones in the Saanich Inlet - Saanich Inlet SI037_S3LV_10m_DNA (SPAdes)... | ecosystem: Environmental > Aquatic > Marine >...
GATTCCGAATATTTTTCTTTCAGTAAGGAATTTATTATTCCTAAATCTTCTTTGTCTAATTCATCTTTTACACACAACTTATCAATAAGGGTATTTATTCTCATTTTCTTTTGTCTAACTTTGTTTTGATTCTTGATTTAAAAACACCTTTAAGTTCATCCGATGTATAGTACCATTTCATATCAAATTGAGCACTACCTACCAAAAGAGACCACAAAGTTTTTGCATTTACTTTGAATTCCTGTTCCTTTGAAATAAGGTCTTCGAACTTTAGTATTGTATATTGTCTTATAAATTTAAAAGGAATATAGAGGTACCATCTGTACCTCCATATCTTTACTATTCTATTGCAATCTTGAAATCTTTTCATATTAAACTGCTATTGGCATTTTGATTGTTGAGTGTGTATCGTAATCTACTATTTCAAAATCTTCAAATTTATAATCGAATATAGTATCAACTTTGTTTAACTTTAATTTAGGCAAAACATCGGTTTTAGATTCTCTAGTCAATTGTTCTTGAATTTGTTCTATATGATTATCATATATATGAACATCACCTAAGTTACCAATCAATTCACCAGCAATCATATTAGTTTGTTGTGCAATCATTTCTAATAATAAACCGTAACTTGCAATATTAAAAGGTAAACCAAGTCCAGTATCAACACTTCTTTGGTTCCACATTAATGAGATTTCTCTTTTAGGAATATTTGCATTATCAAAAAGTTCATCATCCGTCATAATATCAAGAGTAGGATTTTTTTTATTCCACATATCATATCTTTCTTTATAACTCAATTCTCTAGTCCAAACTTGAAATCCATAATGACAAGGTGGTAATGCCATTTGTTCAATTTCACCAACATTCCAAGCACTTACCATAATTCTACGAGAATCTGGTGACCCCATCAACGAATTAATTAAATTTTTAATTTGATTGATACCGTTTGTCTTTGTTTGAATATATTCATAATATCCTTCATCATTCTTTTTTGCACTTAAACCGACTTGTGTTTTTCCTGACCAATCAACCCATTGCTTACCATACACAGGACCAAGGTCACCCATCAAATCTGCCCATTCATCCCAAATAGAAACCTTATTTTCTTGCAAGTATTCTATATTAGTATCCCCACTTAAAAACCATATCAATTCGTGAATGATAGATTTTGTATGTAGTTTCTTGGTTGTTAATAGTGGAAATCCATCTTTCATATTAAAACGAATTTGTCTACCGAATACTGATGTTGTTCCCGTTCCTGTTCGGTCTCCTTTTTGATGCCCATTTTCTAGGATATCTTTTAAAAGGTCATGATATACTTTATCTGTTTTATTTAAACTCATATGCTCTTAGATTATTTCATCAACTACTCCTAACTCTAATGCTTCATCAGATTCTAAATACCAATCTAATTTTCTTTTGTAAACTTTCTTTAATTGTTTCTTAGAAATGTTAGTATTTTCTAAAGTTAGTTTTTCTAATTTATCTTGTAGTTTAGAAGATTGTTCAACACTTTCTTTCATTTCTTTAACAGTTCCAATAGTCCCACCAGAAACTTGATGATACAAAGGTGTTGAATGTTTATGTGCAAATCTTTTATGACCACAAATAAGCATAATAAATCCACAACTCATTGCAGCTCCTGTACATATTGTATGAATAGGGGTTTTTGAATTTTGCATTACTGAAACCAATCCAAGTATTTGATAAACATAACCTCCATAAGAATCTATAAAAATTTCAATAGGTGGTCTCTTATATTTTAGACCATTGATTTTGTATAATTTCTTTAGGTATGTATCATCAGCATTAATATCTAAAATCTTTTGTGTAATATCTCCTATTGTTTTTTGGTCAACTTGTTTGTTAAACAATAGTGTTCTTTCCATAGGTAACGGTAATCCATCTGTACTCATATTTTATCTTTTTAAGTTATACATATTAAAACAAAAAAAAGGAACTAATATTTTAGTTCCCTTTAAATTTATTTGTTTAAGTTTTCTTTTTTCTTTCGTTCCCTTTCGGATTTGAGAGTTGTACAAGTAACTATAATTAAAGCTATAATTACCAATGAAATTTTTACTATCAAAATACTTACAGATTCTTTTTTACAAATTTGATTATGTCATCAATAGTATCAAAAGATTCTTGTTCAAATCCTAAAAAAGACGGTGCTGACAACCAATAACCATCAGTATCTCTGTCAAAACTAAATGAACCCACTTGTTTTTTATTTTTGTTAATTTGATATACTTGGTCAGCTGGACTAGCGTGTTTATCTCCTACCAATTCAATACCATCAGCATTTATATATTTTTCTGTTTGCCAAACTTTTTGGTATTTTCCTTCGTTAAGAAATTCGTTTAATTGCTTCATACTTGTTTTTTATTTTATTTAATTTTTTAAATTATTTCTATATTTTTACATTCATCAAATACAAACACAAAGATTTCACCGGTAATATTACTAGTTGTAAATGCATTTGCTTTCCAATCTACTTTTTCACCATTATCTAATTCTATTCTTATATTAATAGGGTCGTATTTATCAAAAAGTGATTTCAAAGTACCTTTATCTTTTATACTATACTGTGAACTATAAAGAGGAAATTTAGGATAATCTAATTGCACAGACATACCTTTTTTCAAATCCTTGAAATTCGTTATCTTTTCGCCTTCCTTTTTCCTATTAAAAAATTCATTTAAAGTTTTCATATATTTTTTATTTTTTGTTTTTAAAAATGTTTAAAAAATATTCTAATGCTGATATCCTTCTTTTGTCTGTTATCTTTTTATATAACTCTTTTGCAAACTTTATCGGGTTAGATGCTTTATCTAACATATCATATAAATCTGCATGAACTGCCCAAAAATAAGTTTCATCCCTTGTAACATTTTCTAAAATAGATTTATGTTTATTACCTAAGGCATTGATTATATTTTGTATCGACTTTTGTTTAAGAAGATTATATTCATCACTGTGTTCTTTAAGACTTTTCAAATCATGTGTTTATTTTATCCCCAGTAATTACTTGGTGGTACATATCCAGCAATTTTCTTAACTACCTCGTCAGTTACTTTTTTAGCATCAATACCTTTTCCGGCTGATTTTACCTTAATATAATTAGCATCTTTAATATAAGAACCACCTTTTCCAGATTTTGCTATTGTAGAATCAACACCTCTTTTGTTGAATGCATACCAAACATCACCATCTAAATATTTTTTAATATCTTTACCCATATCAAGAATATCTTTTGCTGTTTGTGCGGCACCTCTATGAGTATCCATTAAAATTTCTTCTGGAACTTGTCTACTTCTTTCTTTATTTTGTGCAATTGCAACATTATAAGAATTGATAACCCAAACAAGATGAACATTTATTTTTTCATATCCTAAAGATTCAATATCAGCAGAAATACTTCTTAACTTGTTTAAGTTCTTTAAAGTAACATCAAAAATAAGATTTGGTTTTCTATCTACCGGTGCCATTAAAATACCAGCATATCTTGCAAGTTTTCTTTTATCAATTACATTTAATTCTTCATCTAAGATTGTGTGTAAAGTACTAACATCATTAGGATTTTTCAAATTGAATTTTGAAATATCTTTTCCTGTTGCTTCCTCTGCCATTTTCTTAATCATATCAGATTTTAATGCTAATGCTTTAACTTCATCAACATCATAAACTTGACCTTCGATTCCCATAAGGTTATCTTTTACAAAACCTTTACCAGAACCAGCACCACCAGCAAGTAAAACTGCATTTCCAAATTTAGGATATGCTTTACCTCCGAATGTAATAAGTTTTTCATTTAATTCAAAAACTTCACTTTCGTAAACTTTATAATCATTACCATCTTCAACTGAAGGGTTTCCATTTTTGTCTATAACAATAACACCTATGTCACTGAATTTACCAAATTTCTTTTTAATGTTTTTATCGTGATTTGTAAATATTTCAACACTTTCTGGGTCATCCCAAAATAAAACACCAGAATCAATAACTTTGAATCCGTTACCTTTTTTATCAATTGCAATATCACCCGGCATTACTAATGCTAAATCTTTGACCGATGCACTTTCATTTATTCCTTTTAGTTCTTTTCTAAAAATATCTAATCCTTTCATAATTTATTATTTGTTTTCTTATTTAACTCACCTATTTCCAAAAGCATTGTACTAAAACAATAACCAAACTTAGCCCCAAACAAACTAATGTCTTGGGGCTAAAATCTGCACCTATAAAAAAATGTGTGAATATTCCAAAGACAATAGTGTTAACACTAAATCCAATGAAACGTAATGTCCAGGCACTATCAAAAATAATTGCTCCGGCCTTTGTTGCTTCTACGAAAAAAATACTTGCACCTAATCCCATAAGATAAACTAGGAAAGTGTACTTAGACAAAAAAGATGCAAATCTAATCGGAGCAACTCCTTGAAACCAGATAATGACATCTGTCAAAATCAACAAGGTAAAATATAATAGATATTTCATTAAAAAGTTATAGAATTGTCAATAAGACTTTTTTCTATTTTTTCGATTAGTCTATTTGCAATAGTTCTACTATGAATAGAAATTGATTTGGTCCTAGTCATCCACTTTAAAAAACCTAGTGATTCTTTAGAATCCATTTTCAATATGTTTTCATCTTTCAATTTACCTTTTGCAAAAAACACATCTTTATCTTCTCTTCTGAAAAAATTATCTGTATCAATAGTATCCGAAGATGATATCAATTCGTATTCTCCTTTAGTATCTATCAACTTGTCTAATATTTCAATGGTTGCAGTAACATCACTTTTTGCTTCGTGAGCTGTACCCATATCACCACCAACAATCCTGGAATGAACTCCTTCTAAGGTATTAGGATATAATTGTCTATATATGTCATATACATCAATTCTTTTGTTTTGAAGAATATTTACAGAACTAGGTATCTTTGCTTGTAGAAATTTTTCGATAATAAAAGGAATGTCAAATCTATTAGAACAATATCCACAAAGAATAGTACCTTTAGAAAAATAGTTTTCATAAATAGACTTTGCTTTTTCACTAAAGTAAGGATATCCTACTAATGATTCATTTGTGATTCCGTGCTTTTCTAATGCCTCTTCTCTTACTGGAACATTAGTATTATAGTACGAATCGTTTTCTATAAATTCTTTACCATCATATTTACATACATACAATTCTATGATTTCATCAGTTATTTTATCAATCCCTGTTGATTCGATATCAAAAAATGTTATAGGTGCTTTTGTTGTTTCATACAATTTAACGAGTATTTCTCTTACGTCTTTTTTCATTTTTTAGATGTGTAATATTATTAATAACTTTCTATATATTAAAGTTTTTTTAATGTAAAAATATTTTAAATTTGATACAAAAAGAGCAACTAAATTGTTGCTCTTTGTTTTTAACTTTCTAATAAGTCGTATAGTTTACTTTCCGTTGTCAAGTATCTGGAGATCAATTCTAGCTCCGAATAGTTTGGTCCTTTCATAATTCTAAGTTCTTTAGAATCTGTTTTAAAAACAATAGAATTTGTTGTTTTACAGAAGTACGGTTCGCTTTTTAATTCTTGTTCTATTTCTTTGATTTCATTAACATTTGTTTCATCAAAGTCTTTCCACACTATTTTAGTGTTTCCTTTTTGTACTATGTTCCAAGTATCTTTCATTTGTTCTATTTTTAAATATTCGTATTAGTTTTTAATTAGTCCAATCATTGTAATAACCATTATCGTATAGGGTAAGATGTATTGCAAAGGTTTCTTTAAAGTTTTTTGATATACTACCGTCAGTATCGTGCTTGCTTATCATAAATAAATAATATGCGGAATCTTCGGACATATTAAAATCTTTTGATATTTCATATAAGAAATCATAAAGTTCACTAGGTTCTTCATAGGTATTAAAACTTTTTGATAAACCACTATGTATTAATGCGTGACTTTTTATTTTATTTGATGCAATTTCGATCTCATATAGACAAGACAATTTTATTGTACTTAGAATTTCTTCTGCAAATGTTATCATACTATTGTTTATTATATGAATCCTGGATTCTTGCAAATCCGTTGACTATTGCTTTTGCAACTTGATGTTGAGTTCCAACATCTATCATTTTTTTACAATCTGATAAGTTATCAAAGAACCACATTTCTAATAGCATTGCCGGCATAGATGTATTTTTCAATACGTAATAGTTTGCTTCTTTATCAACATCACCATCGGACCATTTGTCCATTCTGTACTTTTCATCAGGAAAGAAATCTACAATTGAATCAAAAACCATTGTTGCTAATTCATCACTTTTAGTTTGTCCTTTGCTAGTAAAGATTTCTATGCCGTGTGCTTTTCCGGCACCCGATGCATTTCCGTGCATTGAAAAATATACACAATCTTTATCTTTTTTGTGATATGAATTTGCCATTGAAACTCTTTCCTTTAACGATATATCATTTTCAGAATCGACAATATCTAAATAAGACATTCCTCTAATAGCCATTATGTTTTTTACTATTCCAATTACTTGTCTGTTAAAAACCCCTTCATAGAATGAAATATCTTCTTCAGGATGATACCAACTCTTTTTCCAGGTGGATTTGTCATTCTTGTCAAAGGTGGGTGCAGTTGTATATTTTCCATCAACTATCCCACCATGTCCGGCATCTAATAAAAATGTAATTTTTGACATTTACTTTAGTTTTTTTGTTAGTTTTTCGATCTCAATATCATATTTGTGCATTATGTCATCAGGTCTTTCTTTAGTTCTAATGATTGCATTATTATAATACAAATTTCTTTTTGAAATTTTATATCCTTCTAGTTCTAACAATAATTGAAAGTTGTTTAATGTAATTGTACTGTCAGCTAAAACTTTAATTTCTGTTTTTAAGGAATCAACTTCTAAAGTCAATTTCTTATTTTCTTTAATAACTTTACTAGAATTCCTATTTGAGTTGCACGTATATAAAAACGTACAACTCAAAAGGATAAAAGTTATTAAAGGTAGTTTTTCTAAAAACCTTTTCATAATTTTAATTATTAGCTTCTTCAGTTTGTTTAGCTGCCATTGCTTCTTGCATTGCAACTTCTGGGGTAATACCCATTTCTGCAGCCTGTAATTCGAAACCAGCATCTCTTAATGTTTGCTCGTCTTTACCAATTTGATTTTGAATAATTTCGGCAAGTGATGTCAACAATTCAGAAACTTGAGATACTTGGTCAACCCCAACATATTTATTGGTTGCGACAAATTGAAACAATGCTCTGATTGATTCTTTAGTAACATTAGCAATAGATTCTGGTTTTAATTCAGAAACTAATTTTTGAGCTGCCGAAATGTCCCAAGCTTGTTGTCCTACCCATTCTACTTTAGGTAAAATTTCCATTGTTAATAATGCAATAGAACCTTGCGACAACGAAAGTTCATATGTCTTTTCACTGTATTCTTTTTGAATTGCTTCAAAAGATTTACCAAGTTCTTCAAAAGTAGATGATTCAATATCACTACCTAACACTCTTTGTACTTTTTCTTCAGCAACCGAAGTTTCTAAGGTTTTAACTTTTCCCATAATTGTTTATTTTAAATTTAAAATTAATATACTATATTTATTGTTTATCAGTAATATACATCTGTCAAATGTAGCACCAATGTTGTAAAGCAAGGCTTGTGGTTCTAATATCAAATCTGATTTTATGTCTTTGAAATATTCACTTTTTGCTAATTCTACAAATCCTTCTTTAGAATTAAGTAAAATATTCATTATGTAATGTAAACAATCTTCTTTTTTCAAATCGTAAAGTTTATCAACCCAAACATCTTCGTCATTTTTAAATGGGGATTCAGGAATACTAAATTTATCAATATCTACATTTGATAAACCATGTTCGTTTTTATGATTACCTAATACATATGCAAATGTAGAACGCAACATTGATATTTCTTCATAGACATTATCTTCTCCGAAACACATTTGCCAAGCCTTTGCTGAAATATCTAACTCAGTAAAGCAATTTTCAGAAATGATATTTCTTTTGTCTTCTAAGTCATCCTCATTGATAGGATTAAGTTTTACTTCTTTCATTGTTTTTAATTTATTATATCTTTACTATTAAATGTAATTAAAACCATAAATATTTTATTGCGGCTGAAAAAAGTATTACGATTGATAGTGGTTTTAAAATTGTACCTATTATATTCCAAATAGTTTTAGAAAGTGTTACATCGTCATTTTGAATTTTTATGTAACATAGTAATGTAAAAGTATCCGGTATGTGAACCGGAGCTTGTGGTTCTATCAAAGAAGTAATACCCAAAGGTAGATGCTTATCTAATATTGCTAAACTATTAGAAAGTGCTTTTTCTTTTGTTTCTTGATTCTGAAACAATTCCTTTGATTTGAAATTTAACGTATAGTAAATATCTCCCGAATAGTATTCAAGTCTAACTGGAGATTGTGTCATACTATTCGGATAATCGAAATTGTTTGTAAATGCTTGTTGTAATTTTTGATCTTCTTTACTAAAGAATTCTAAAAGAACTTCTTTTATTTTAGAATGTTCTCGATACTCTTTCCAATAGTTAACATTGGTAATGAAATCAAAAATTTTATTTGATAAATTCATGGTATAGGTTTTCGTTAAGTTGTAACTTTTTCTTTGCGTTAAAAATTCTATTTAAAACATTTTGCAATTTAGTATCATACTTTTTTGCAATTTCTTTTGTTTTCATTTGATTACAATATTTATCATGTAACATATTGTAACTAGTTTCATTATCTAATAGAGTTTTTATAGTATCCCAAAGGGTATTTATACTTTCGTTTTTTATGAAATCTTCTTGTAGGTCATATGTATAAGAATCTTCAGAAATGTTCTTATCAGAAATTACCATATTACTTACAATTGGGTCCTCAATATCATATTTGCTAAATTGACCTCCTGTACTTTTATAGTGTCTGATAATATTTTGTTTTACCTTTAGATAAATCATAGTACTTATACTGTACTTTACTACATCTATTTTATCAATATCATTCCATATGGAAATCATTGCTTCATTATATGCATCTTCTAAAACTTGAACCGGATTATCAAATTTTTTGTAATAGTTTATTACAGACGGTTTCAATGTATCGAAAAGTAATTTGAATTTCTTTTCTGATTTAGTTTCTTTGAACTGAATCCCTAATTGTTTGATGTTAACTCTTGCCATACTTTCTACTTTTTTTACTTTTGTTAGTTTACTAAACATAGTTTCTTAATAGTATATATTACCCCTCAGAAATCTACTAATTATTAAATGCATTACTAATGGGTTTTATTTTATTAAAATGAACTTTTTTTTAGTTTTTTTTAATTAGTAATACCTCGTCATACAATATACGAATTAAAAATGACAATTGCAAGGAAAAAATAAAAAACTTTTATTTTCTTCTTGTATTTTTTGTTGATTAAATATACTAAAATAAGTATAAATTATGAGTTTACCAGTTTATTTATCGAATATCAAATCAAGCGGGGTATATACCTTTGAGTTCGACAAATCACAAATAGTAACAACTACTACTTCTACAATAAGAATGATTATTGGATTTAGTAAAGTTGGACCGTTCAACACTCCCGTATTTTGTCAGGATTATGCATTCTTTCAAGATGTGTACGGTAAAAGAGATAAGCAATTAGAAAAGAAAGGTTCGTACTTTCATCTAAGTGCGCAAGAAATGTTATTGGATTCTCCAATTATTGCATTGAACTTGTTAATATTAAATGATGCACTAGACAAAACTGAATTTATTAGTTTTTCTACAGCAGCAAAAGACAAAAACCAAAAAACTGGTTATGCACCACTTTCTGGAAATTTCAATTCAAGCAAGTTTTGGAAATTAGATTCGGACAAAGCACAATCTAATATTGAAGCACAACCAGGATATACTAAGTCTTTATTGAACTTTTCAAACGTAGGAAGTAAAACATTTTCTGTTATAGTAACACAAGATAGAATTCAAGGTCTTGACACAACAGCAAACGATTGGTACGGAGAATCAGATGTTCCTGAATTTATGGATGGTTCTGATTATATCAACGATTATTGTATTAGAGTTAATATCATAAAAGGAGATTATTCCGATTTCGAAAAATTAGCAACTGATCCATTATTGGGTGATTACTTTGATTCTAACGGAATTAAAAAAACATATGAAGACATTAACGGAAATACTAGCGATGGTCTTGTAGCATTCTTAGAAAACCCTAATGTGGTTTCTTTAGGAGAATATATTGGATTATTAATTCCTAATTTTCAAGATGCTGACGGAACTGATTTGTATATTCAAGATTTAGTTAATTTAGAAACATCATTTACTGGACTTTTCTGTTCTGTTGATGAAGACTTGTTTGATGGTTCAACTATGTTGTCCGGTAATGTTATTGATTTACTAGGTGGTACAATTGATGGTGATACTAACTTAAATAAAATTGACTATCTTTCATACTTGGGAGGTATTACAGAAAATTTAGCGTATACTGCCGAAGTATATACTGCTGGGGAAGAAACTTTTCAGGCAAATGTATCTGCCAACAATTCAACTACTGCTACTGCATTATTAAAACAAACGGATACAGGTGTTGGATATAATTCAACACAATTTGACACAATAGTAATTTATAATCCCGGTGCAACAGCATCAGAGGCTCCAGTAGGAACAAGTCCATTTACTGGTGCAACCCCAGCAATAAAATCAGCAGCTTGGTTGGCTTATGCAAATTCTATTAAACCAAATGTTTCTTTTATGAGTTGTACAGGAACATCAACAACACTCGCACTTGTAAAATCGGTTAGTGTATTATTTGATAGAGTAGAAATTCTAATACACCCAAAAGACGAAGCCGGTGCATTAATGTATTTCGATGGTACATCATTATCATCCAGTGTTGACGAAGCAATAAAAGGTAATCCAAGTATTGGCATTCTTACATTAGATACAACAACAACTCCTAATAGTTATATCATTACAAAAACTAATGATGCTGGAGAAGATTATCTTTCTGGTACAATTTCAAGTGGTGATGATGTATTAATTTCTGGTACAACCTTTGATACATTTAGTATAGTGTCCGATGTTGCTGATGGGAATGGTGATGCATTAGATACTGCATTAGGTTCAGATATTCTTTCACATCAAATATCTTTTTATAGATTAACACCAGCAACAAATACGACTGAATCAAGTTTGACAATTAAATCAAAAGCCGGTGCAATTAATGCATCTTATACTGTAACCAAAGTAAATGACTATGAATTTACATATACTGTCGGTGCTGCAGGTGCTCCCGCTCTTAGTAAAGACTTAGTTGTTTCGGATTTCTTAATAAGAGGATTTACTGTTGGTTCAACTAAAACTAACATTGACCCTAGAACAGGAAACACTAGATTTACTAGAATATTGTCGGTAAAAGAAAGTGGTGGTACCGTAACGGTTAAGACACTTGACCCTGTATATTTTGGTACTACTAATAACAAAATCGAAAGATACAAATCGGTTTCAGAGTTTGTAACAAATTATAATGTACAAGGATTAGACGGATTTACAATGAGAGCTGACCAAATGCCAGATGGAACACCGGCTAGACAAAATGCTATATTGAAAGTTTTAACAGATACGGGATTGTATGGGGCATTGTCAGATAAAGAAGCAATTACATTTAGATATATAGTTGATACTTTTGATGGATTGATTGAACCTAGTTCTAAAAATGTTTTAACGGCATTGTGTAAAAATAGACAATTTGCATTTGCAATTTTAAATGCACCGTCTGTTAAAGCACTTAGTGATTCTACTAATCCATTATTCAAATTTAATATACTAAGTGAATATGACCCAAGATATGTTAGTACCGGTGGTAATCAAGATTTGAACCCAAGTAACACATTTTCGTTACCTAGTTTAAATCAAGGTTCTAACTACTGTGGTTTCTATCATCCGTACTTAGTATTGAGAGAAGGGCCAAGTACTAAATTAGTACCACCAGCAGCGTATATTTCTAACAACTTTATGGCAAAATATAGAAGTGATAAACCTTACTCTATAATTGCAGGACCAAGAAGAGGTGTAGTAGCTGGAAATAATGTTGTAGGTGTTGAATACATTTATGATAGAACAGGATTAGATTCAGTAGAACCATTCGGATTGAATGTTATTGTACCAAACAGAGGTTTCGGAAACGTAATCAATGCTAATCAAACGGCACAACAAAACATAAAATCTGCATTGTCAAGTATTCATGTAAGAGAATTGTTAATTTACATTGAAGAAACTGTTGAGCAAATTCTTAAAAGTTATAGATGGGAATTCAATACCGTTCAAAATAGATTAGAAATCAAAACTTTAGTTGATGGTTTCCTAAGTCAAATATTGAACGATGGTGGTCTTTATGATTACCAAACGGTTATGAATACGGTAAATAACACTAGTGAAGTTATTGATAACGATATGGGTATTATTGATATCGCTATCGAACCAGTTAGGGGATTAGGTAAACTTGTACAAAGAGTTACTATTCTTAAAACGGGTGCAATTGCATTAGGAGAATTTTCAGTACAATAAAAATGATTAAATAAGATATAGAGAACTTAAAATGTTCTCTATATCTTTAAAATACTTAGATAAAAAAAATTATATAATATGGCAAGTTTACCACATTACAAAAATTCAAAGGCATCCGTAAACAAATGGGAATTTGTTGCTGGTAACTTATTTGAAGTTACTATATTACCACCACCTGGTGTCGGTGGAGGAGAATTACTATTAGAACACGTTAGAACTATTGGTGGTCTTACAACAGAAATGGGACAAGAAGCGGTTGAACAAGAATTCAAAACGTCAAAACGTTCATTTTTAAGTACAGTTCCTACAAATACAGTTGTTGATTTAGCAATTGCATTTTCATTGAACTTAAATGATGACAATGAAATGTATGTTTATAAAACGCTTAGAGATTGGAAAAGATTGGGTTATAACCCACTAACTGGTGAAATGGGACTTAAAAAGGACTATTCGGATGCGAAAATTATAGTTACTATGTACAATAGAGTAGGTGATATTCATTGGCAAAGAACTTTCCACGATTGTTTCGTAAACGGAGATTTACCTGAATTAGCGTTAGATTATTCTTCTGGTGACCCATTAGAAATGGAAGTTACTTTTAGAAGTGATTACTTTACAGAACAACAAGTATAGTAAATTAAAAATTATAAGAAAAAAGGGAACTATTGATTTAGTTCCCTTTTTTTTGTTTATTGAATAATAACTATTTCTATGCAACTCTTTTTCCATTCGATTCTAATTCATCGTAACGGTCTTCTATTTTATTTATGATGTCTGCTCTACTTTGATCTTCTTTAGTCATTTTAACTACGTGAAAACCGTCTATGTCTTGAAAATTCTCAATTAAAAATTCTAATCCAGAAGTTTGTCCTGATGAACTATCTTTTTGTTGTGTATCTCCTAAGATAACCAATTTACAATTTTGTCCTATCCTAGACAATACCGTTCTCAAAATTGCGTTGTTTATGTTTTGTGCTTCATCTAATATTATAACACAATTGTTTAATCCTATACCTCGTATATAAGCAAGAGGTAAAAACTCAATTACTTGAGATTGTCTTGCCATTTCATAAGTACCTGGATTAATTATTTGTTTAAAGTTGAAATCAAACGAAAACAAAAAGGGGGCAATCTTATCTTCCATCGTACCTTTTAAGAATCCAATATCTTCCGATTTGTTATCTAAGGTCTTTACAGATTTACATAAGTATATTTTATCATACGAACCCGTCTTAAAAGCTTTCAGTGCTCCTTGAATAGCGGAATATGTTTTTCCTGTTCCTGGTTTGCCATGTACAATAGTAATAGTAGTGTTTTTGTTACTAATAGATTTTACTATTTCGCTTTGATTTTTAGTTTTACATTTAAACTTAGATACCGCAATATTGTTTTTAAAGGTTTTGATACCACTATCTTTATTTTCTTTTTCCATAGGTTTTGATTTAGTCTTTGTATTAGAATATTCTAATAGAATTTCTGTATCCTCTTCGCTGAAATTCTTTATTTTCATAGTATATATTTTATCTTCTATGATATTTAACCTATCTAAAAAACTTTAATGTTGTATTAAGAAAATGATGTATTTTGAATATTAACATCTATACCAGCTCGTAAAGTATCAGTAACTAATTCGAGTTCTGACAATAGTGGTCCCAAGTCTATTTTTTCTTGTGTTTGTGTCGCAGGACTTGCTGTTGTTGTACTAGTAGAACCTACTTCAATTCCATTCATTTCTGCAATTGCATCTTTTAGTTTTTCTAAAACGGCTTCTAAATCACCAAAACTACCATCCATTGCCTCTGCAAAGTTAGTAAGGTTTTCGGCCAATGAATTTAATTTAGTTAATTTTTTCAAATCCATTCCATTAATAGATTCTTTCATATCAACAAACATTTTACCAATATCTTTAGATGCCCCCCCTTTCATTTTTTCTACGGATTCGGCAAAGGATTCGATTCCTTCAAAAAGAGTTTCTACTTTATCTTCATCCATCTTTTCAAAATCAGAATCGGTAAATGTTTTAATAACAGAAGTTAAGGGTTTACTAAATGTTTCTTGTAGTTTTGCACTATCAATTTTTACTTTACTGAAAGTAGATATTGCATTTGCAAAACTTTCCATAGGAGATGCCAATGTTCCTAAATATTCTATACCATCTTCAATATCATCATTTTCCCCCAATTTTATAAGTGGGCCCGTTAATGCATTAAGCATTGTTGTAATTCCTGTCCCTATTTTTCCAACATCAATTCCCTTTTCAGAACCAGGTACCACTTTTCCTTTATCATCAAATTCAACTACTTTCATATTACCGAAAAATGACATACCTAATGCAAAAGAACCTAATGCATTTCCAAGTTTACCTAATAATTCAATTCCCGTTCCTAAATTACCTTGACTAAACCAACCACTACCGTCTGAATTTTCAGCTCCGAAATCTTTTAGGGGTTTAGTTATTTCTTGTAATAATAATGCTATATTAGAACTAATTGCAGCCGGATTTATCGCACCTTTAGTTTTTACTGTATATTTCGCATCTGCCCCCTCTCCTTCCTTTACAACCTCACTTAGTTCTAAATTTGCAAAAGACCCTATACCTTCAGCAAATGCCGAAAGTGCGTTTCCTAATCCGGTAAGTAATGCTATTCCGGCAGCAACTTTTATAAAATCAGAAATACCGAAATCACTGAAAGCATCCTTTACAGCAGTTACTAATGTTACAATTGCTCTAGCCAAAAGGTCAGATTTTTCTTGTGTCCAATCAATTCCCGCAAATTTAACTAAAGAATCTGTAAATACCCATACTGCGGCACCAACTACTAATAATGCAGCCGCACCGGCAAGTATAAATGGTGCAACTAAACCTGCGGCCCCGAACGCAACCCCCATTCCAACAATAAATGCCGATAATATTCCTATTGTTTTCCAAGTAATATTGGCTTCTTGTAATTTGGCTAAAGAAAATGCTATTATAGCAACTACAACAGCAACTAGTAACATTGATAATGCACCAGGAATTATTTGAGCTTTAAGTGCACCAGCAATTACAAATACAATTGCTAATCCTATCATAACAACTCCTAACATAAGAGCTGCTGCTGCAAACCTTTTTAAAGAAATAGTTGTTATAAAAAATAAAATACCTACGATAATTGCAGTTGCAATTGCTAAAAATATCATACTCATTGCACCTTTGTTGGTTTTTGATTCAACCAATCCTATTAACATAAATACTAATGCAACTCCTATTAACACACCAAAGACTAATAAAATTGCACCCATCGTAATTTGATCCATAATAAATTTAGAAAGAACAATTAATCCAATTACTATTCCTATGGTTAATGCTAAAAATATCATACTTTTTGCACCATCTTTTGCACTATCATCAACTGCTGATATCATACTAAAAGCAAAAGCAACAGCAAAAAGAGTTCCTATTACCAACAAGACCGGTCCAAATCCTACTGCACCTAAAATTAATGACGCAATGGCAATAGACAAAACAATACCTAATACCGCCCCTGAAATAAACAACAATGCTTTTGCACCTTCTTTCAAGTCTTTTGTCATTGTTCCGAGCCATTTAAAAAAGAAAACCCATACAATTAAAAAAGGTAATGTTGTAATCATACCTATTGCCAATAATGGGCCAGCTAGTAATATTGCTAATGAAAACAATATTATTTTCTTACCCATATCGAAAAGTGCAGTAAAAGCTTCAAATTTCTTTTCGTCTAATTCATTTACGGCATCTACAAATTTCTTAGTAGCATCGGCAAACTTATCCATTCCAAGTGCCATTGCTTGTAATGCTTTACCTCCCCTTTTCTTAAACATTTTACCAAAAGACTTAGTTCCTGATGAATTGAAAATAGAAATTGAACTACTCCCACCAGTACCTTTGACTAATCCCTTTGCAATTTCTTGTAATAATTTAGTTTGTTTTGATAATTCTTTACCTATTTCTTTAGATAATATAGTATTTGTTTTGTTTATACCCGTTAAAATAGAAACATTTTGATTCGCATTGACTGTGGCCAATGTTTCTATATTCTTTAATATTCCAGCAACTAAGTTTTCACCCATTTCTAAATCCGATAATTCCCTTTCTTTATTTAATCAAATAAACAATTTTACATTTTAGGCATTTTAAAATTACCTAATTTTGGCATATTCCCACCAAAACCTTTCGTGTACTTACTTGCGTCGGATTTCATTTTTTCCATCTGTTCATTTGTTTGGTCTTTACTTCCAGATTTGTCTCCGTTTTGTTCCTTCAACATATCAACAAGGTCTTTTACCATCCATTGGTATTCATAGTAACAAAGGTTATCTATTTCGGATGGTTGTATATGTAAGTGATGTTGAACATATACTCTATTTTTATAAAAAGATCGCAAATCAACTTTCATTGATTTAAAAATGTCTTTCATCTTTAATCTAACAGTCGGTGTCCTCATTTATACTAAGTTTAGTACTATATTTAATCATAAAAAAAGACTACCAAAAATGATAGTCTTTCTTAATATTGTACGTATTTTATTTTACTTAGTAATATTTTTAAGTTCTTTGAATAGTGCATCCTTATCAAATACCTCATCTTCCATACCTTCAATTGAAGAAAGTCCATCACGACCAACAACAACTTTTAGAGGACCTGACCAATTTGGTATTTTATTTATTGGATTATCCCCATAAAAATCTGTAACCCCACTATTTGTAGTTTTGCTAACTTTCTTAAAGATTGTTTTTAGAAAAGATTCTATCTCATCGTGATTACCTTTACCTTCGTTTAAAAATTCGTTTAAATGTTTCATATCTTAATCTGGATTTTTCCAACCTTTATAGAAGTCTGCAAATGCTTGTCCTTCGGCACTTGCTTGTGCTTCAATCATACCTAAAAGTTGATTTAATTGTTTTGTTGTAATTTGTATTCCTTTATTTTCTGTTCCAAAGTAATCAGCACTACCAGAAAGTCCACCTGGTGTTTCGTTTCTTAGTCTACCATTAAATGCTTCATCATTAATTTTATAACCTCTTATTGCTCTGAATCCATATAGATAAAGTTTACCGTCTTTTGCAAATAGTTCTACTAATTTTTGACTACCATTCCTATCATCAGGTGATGAACCATAAGTAAAGATAGAAACCCTAGATGGATATACTTTACCGAACATAGTTCTTTCTTCTTCGTAATCATCTACAATACCTTTTTTGGTTTTACTTTGTAGTGCATCTCTAAGTGTCTCAGTAGATTCCAAATCTTTTTTACTAAGATTACCAACTTTAGTACCATAGTTCTTTGCTTCGTTTAAAAATTCATTTAGTGCTTTCATAGTTTTATCTTTATTTTACGAAATGATAATGTGATTCTAAATATCCACCTTTATCTTTATAGAACGCTTCGACATCATATTTCTTTGGGTCTTTGTGTTCAGGTAATTTTGTTTTGATAAATTCTAATCCATCTTCTACTGAATCAAACTCGTGTGCCTTACCATCATCTTTAGTCCATTGTACATCACCTTTTGGTGTTATTACAACGTATTTGTTGAATTTAGATGAACGTACTGTTATTTTATCGTATTTTACCCCTTCATTAAGGAATTCATTTAGTGCTTTCATAATTTATTTAATTTTATCTAATCCAACGAACATAATCTTCAAGGGCATATTCTTTTGCAATAACATCTCCTTTCATTTTATTCCAAAGGTCAGTTGCCATTTCAATATAAACTTCAGCATCATTTTCATATCTATCAATCGGTTCAACATATCCTTTGTCCCCTTTAATAACATCTAATATTCTTTCGTTATAAACTTGTCTAATTTCGTTTGTTATATCAATCTTTTCATCAGCCCAAGTAGGAAACAATTTAATTGCTTTCTTGAATTTAGTATCCCAATACTTTTCTGATTTTTCAGCTTCTCCTGTGTATTGATTTATTTCATCTAATACAGATTTACCTTCATTCAACTTTGTTATTTCGTTAGATTTGTTACCAACAAACGTTTGAAATCCACTTTTCTTAGTGTATTTTACATCATAGGTAACTTTTCCGTCATTTCGTACATTTGTTATTACTGCTGGTTCCCCATAGTATAATACCTTTTCACCTTCTTTAAAAAATGGTTTAATGTGCCAACCATATTTATCTGTTACTGGTTTTTTAGATTCATCCATTCCGGACATACTTAATACAGCTTTTTTCTTTTTAGTCATCAACTTTATTAATTCATCAAGAACTTTACCACCTTTATCATCGGTTGCTCTATGTGGTCTACCTACAAAGTCTTGACCGATTCCTTCTAATTTACCAGAACGATTAAAAGTTATATTACCTTTAGGTGTTTTTAATTGAAAATCTCCCATACCTAAATGTACTAATTCAGAACCAGGAAGTACTCCTTTACTGTAATTTACAAAATTGCTATCAACAATAGTTTGATTTCCTACTCTTTCGTAGTGTCCTACATCTTTTGCTTCGTTTAAAAATTCGTTTAAGTGTTTCATATTATAATATTTCTTTTCTTATTTAACCAAAAAAAAGGCAACCAAATCGGTTGCCTTTGTGGTATTATTGTATTCTACATTAATTCATCATCTAAGATACCTTCTTCTATGAATAAACCTTTGATTCCAGTAGGTAATTCTATATTTGCTTCTATTGGGTCACCGCATTTAGTACAGGGTTTCAGCATTTTTTCTTTTACCGAAATTGCAGCTAATTCAACTAACTTAGTAAAAGTTAAGAATTTCTTTTCATTCCATCGTATGAATTCCATTCTATAATTAGACATATCATCAATTGAAAATCCTCTCCATTCTTCTACCATATAGGGAACAGTTTTTAAGAAAGGTAGATATTCTTTAACATTTTCTTTGTTTTCTTGTAATGATTTGATATATTTATTTATTACTCTCATAATACCAATTGTCGGTGGTCTCATATTGATGATACCATAAGTCTTGGTTTCTATGTCAAATCTTCTAGTATCATCGGAATAATACTTGGCAATCTTTTCGTTGAGTTCTCTCTTTTGAAAATTCTCATTGATAATTTCCATATCATTTTCTGTATTGCAAGATTCACATTTAGCTTTGAATGAGATTTTATTTTCTCCTTCTGCAAATGTAAGTTGTCTAATACTTAAAATAAGACTTAAACGATCTTCTTCTAAGATATCTTTCCAGGATGCAACTTTACTAGGAAATGAAACCCTAACACAATTACTAAGTAAATCTACTAATGCTTCATCAACTTCATATGGATTTTCTTCATCAAGTGCTGAAAAAGTTCTAATATCTTTAACCGTTGCCGATTTAATTCTTACTTTAGTTCCTCTAGGATAGAATCTACCTTTAGATGGAAATTCAGTAACATCTACCGAAAAGAATCCATGTCTTAATTCTGTTTGTTCAACAGATTCTTTAGCATAATCAGCTCTTTCTATTTTACCTAATGATTTTATTTTAGGTTCTTCTTTAGGTGCCTCAGTTGCTGCATTTTCTAAATCAGATATACCTTGCTTTTCTTGTGAACTTTCTTTAGGTTGATTGTCCATTTCACGCAAAGCTCTTTCTTCTGGTGTTAAATCGTTGTTATCGCTCATATTATAAAATTTAATGTATTTTATTTAATCTAGGTATTAAAGTCTTTTTTAGTTACATTTAAAGTTTCTTCTGTACCTAAAACTCTTAATGTATATATATTACGGTCAGTATCTACACTTACAATTTTACCGAATTTCTTCCGACCTCGTATATAACATACCATACCCTTTATTATTTGAGTATCATCAGAAACTAATTCCATATTTTCATCAAGTTCTATTAAGTGTTCTAAAAAAGAATTTTGTGTTTGAACAATACTGATTAAGGTTTTTAAACATTCCTTTACGAATTCACTATCAATATCTTTATTCGTACAATTTTCTAAGTTTTGTAGTAACTTTTTAGTTGTATCAAAATATGTTATTTTTTTCTTATCCATTAATAAAATGTCATACTAAGACAGTTGTCTTCTATTGTTAATTTATTTAATATCTTATCAAATCCGTTTATCTTTACATCTAGGTCTTTAACGCCGCTACTTCTGGTATAAATAGGAAATTCACTTTTAAGTAATTCTATTTTATTATCACCAAAGGTAAAAACTAAAATATCATTAGATGTTGATACTTCCTTTTCCATTTTCACTGTTAAGTCGTTGTAATTCATGCTCAGTGGATTCAACGTTATTTGACATTCTTTTAATGTCAGTATTTCCTGCGTTTCCATCGCTTTTTGCTTTTTTTAATGCGTATTTAAAATATTTTAATGCTTTTTCTTTTTGTCCAGTATAATATAACGAAACTCCGTACATATCATAAACTCCCCATTCATACATAAAAGGTTCTATGAACAATTCTCCTTTTAAACCTTCTTTAATGTATTTCAATGCCAATTTTAAGTATATTAATGCATTTTTATGCATATTATTTGCCTGTAAAAATGATGTCATGTTGAATAGGTGTTCTACTCTATTTGTCATATTAAATTCTTCACATTTAAGTAGATGCTGAAATATAAATTCTTGTGTGTTTATGTGATAACTCAATCGAGCAATCATCAATTGTGAATAATATATTTCTTCTATAAAATGTGTTTTTACTTTAGTTCTTTCTGTATAGTACTGAATTGATTTTCTACATAACTTTAAACCGTGTTCATCTTTTTCATCTTTTTGTAAAAGAATATTTGCAGCATCCCTATAAGATTGTGCTAAATAAAAAGTCCATCTTGGGTCTTTCCAGTCATTATCATCTTGATACTTTAAAAGAATTTCAGCGTGTCCTTCATATTTTTTAGAAACATCATCCATTTGCCAAGAATTTCCATCTGGGGTAATCAACATATGACCAAAATCAATTTTTACATTTTTAGAATGATTTTTTGATTGTAGAACTTCGTGTACTGGCCCATACCAATAATAATCATTATCGAACCTATAAAATTGCGCACGAGAATATCGCATACCACCATATTTACATGGTATAAGCATTTGGTCAGGTTTGTTTATCCCTATGAATTGGTTTAGTGTAGTTTTGTTAAATGTCTTATCTAAAACAAGTTGTTCATCTGCATCCATCCAAAATCCATATTGTCCTAAATCCTTTGCGTGTTCTATGCTTTGATTTCTACATTCTTCAAAGTTAGTGAACTCAAAATCTATTATCTTACCACCAATTCCTTTAGAATCGAAAAAAGTTTTTATGATTTCTTTTGTTTTGTCTGTTGATCCAGTATCTACTATGCAATAAGAATCAATCATTTTATAGCAAGAATTCAGAGCACGTTCAATTACGTGCTCTTCATCTTTTACTATCATAGTTAATACTATTTTAGTTTCAGTCATCTACTAATCTTTAGTAGGTTCTAAAATAACTTCAGTTGGTTCCGTTGTTGGTTCCGAAGGTGCTTGTTCTTGCTCTTTTGCATAAGCATTTAAGAGTTTAAGAGATTGAGAAATGTAATCTAAATCTTCCCATTCGAAAATTCCAGCTCTTCTACCTTGTTCTGCAGCCTGCATAAGTACAGAAATTGCCTGATTTAAATTTGAAACAGTTCCTGCTTCTTGTTTTGCTTCACTCATTTGTATATGTATTAAAAATTAAAAATTAAAAATTAAATCGCAAACATTATGTTTACATCTAGATTATTTACTTTCGCTGTAATCTTACCTTTAAAGGTTTTAGATTCCATTATAAATAAACTATTCAACTTAAACGTTACGGGCATATTAGTATCTAATTCAGATACCGTTCCTGTAAAGGAATTTATATTGGTGCTCGTGTACCCTATTGCCGATGGCATTGAAATATTACTATTGTTATAAATATAGTTTGTTTCGGACCACTCTATTAGTTCAATGATATTATAAGCCGTTTTATTTTTTACAATGTCACTTATTTTCTTATCTAATTTAACAATAACCCATTTTCCGAGCGTATCATTAAAAATAAACAAGATATATTCATTATCTAATTTTGTATATGCGTAATAGTCTAACTTACATTTATATTCATTATCTGCAGCACTTGACTTAATTATCAAGTTATTGTTTTCAAGATATCCAGTAAAAGAATAGTTATATACTCCTTTTGCTACTGCTGTTGCGCCACCAACGACACAAGTTCCGGTTGCCCCTGTTATTCCTATTGCAGCTGATGTTGCTCCTGTTCCACCACAACTGGCAACATCTATGCAAGTACAACCAGCCCATCCAGTAACTCCGGCTGCTGTTGGTCCGTGTGAACAATCGAATAATAGTGCATTATCAGAAAAAATAGTTTTAGTATCAAGAGCGTATGTTGTATATTGATCCATTTCAAAATCTAATAATACTTCTGATGTAGATGTAGAACCGGCATTACAACCACAATTACTTGCCAATGAATTATTTGCCGGCAAACAAGCACTCGTTAAATCAATAGAACTATCCGTTGCTTTAATTGTACTACCAGTACTCGTATTACTATTCCTTGCCCTAACAGCAATAAATTTATAAGGGGTAGTTATTGCAATTTCATCGCCTTTATTCAATAGACCGTTCCAAGTTGTCCAATTAGTAACACTTGGTAAATAATCCTTTAAAGTTAATCTTAAATCACTTGCAACAGTATCTCCATTGGACACTATACTAGGTCCATTTTCGTCTATTTTTATTATGCATTTTTTAGTACTTGACATTTAACTTATATTATTTTTCTCCTATTGAATTAACAACTTTTTCAGCGTCATCAATAACATCTTCTAATTTACTGTGATTCTTCTTATTATTTAATTCATCAGAATTTCTCTTTTTTCTAAAGGATTGTAATATAACATCGGACTTTTCAGCATTCGTATGAATTTCTGTATCTTCGGTTGCGTTATTCGTATGAATTTCTGTATCCTCCGTTACAGGAACTTCTTCTTTAGGTGCAAGATAGTCCATTAATGATTTAATGAATCCTAACGAAACTAAAGGTAAGATACCACCACTAATAAAAGAAAAAACTCTTTTTGTAAAATCTGGGTCCTCATCAACCAGATCGAAAAGTTTTGCCCATTCAGAAATGTTACCACTATGTGACCATGCCCAATACATATTTCCGTGTATTTGAAATGTTGTTAGTAATATGAACAGAATCCAAATAAGAGTTTTGTTTCCTTTAGAAATGATAATACCACCTAATGATGCCATTGCTCCTATTTCAAATCCGATTGCTAAACACCAGGATAAAAACAAATTGTTTGACAATTCAAAGAATTCTATACTGTGTATTGTACTTACGGTACTAACAAGTACCCATAAACTAATAAAAGTTCCTATCCAAAATTTTTCTTTAATGTTCATATCTATACTTTAGTAGTTTCCAGCATTTTGGAAAACTTCTTTAGATATTTAATCAAATCTTTTTCGTAATATTTAAGTAAAACATCAAATTCCTTTGTTCCTATTTTACTTATTTGCATAAAACTTTTAGAAACTTCTTTATCAACTTTACTTTTTGCTTTTTTCTTTGCTCCTGCCATTGAAACTCTTAGAACTCTCCTGATATATGCCAGCATTTTCATACCTTGACCGGACTTATTCATATCAAGAAATGCTTGATTCCAAAAATCAACCGTACTTTCGGGACAAACTCGCATATGTGTCATATTGAATGAAACTTCGGGCAAAGCCCTGGATAACATTCTATTAACAATGAAGGCATGTCTTTTTTTATCCATATTAGAAATGTCGGCAAATTGTTCTTTTCCTAATTGTCCTATTATATCAAACGGTGATTTTACTATCATAATCCTAATTCTTTAAAGATACTTGCACTACTTGAATTGTCGTGTGCTTTCTTGTCATATAGTTTCATAGACATTAAAAGCTGTTTATAGTTAAATTGTTTTTGTACTTCGCATTTTTTCTTTTTATAAGTTTCTTCTGACCAATTAAAAATATCATTGTACAAATAAGATGGGATAGTATCCTTGTGTAACAATACAAGATTTATATTAACATCTACATTATTTTCAACATCTTCAATAGAGTACTTGTTTTGAGATTTAAAATTTCTAATAGCAGAACTTGCTAGTTTTCTTTTGAAATCAGTACGAAACAAATCTTCCACATTGAATTTAGAAAAATCAATTTCTTTCTTTATGTTTTTTATAGTTGCGTCCGCAATCCCTGTGTTAAACCATTGGCCAGCTTTTTTGGCCTTGGGTCCATATTGTCTAGCTTCACTTATAATAGGAACTATATTATCAGATACATCACCACCTAAAACCTTTTCAATAACTATTTCGAATGGATCAACTACTGATAACTTAGAACTTGTATTATTAACTACTGAACGAAGACAATCAACGGCATAAGTCTTTTGATTTTCTTTTAAGTACAATGCAGTATCTCTATCAATCCAAATTTTTCTATTTTGTTTTTGATATTGAATAGTAAACGTATTTTTACTTTTATCAAATCCTACACATTGCTTTAAATCCCCATCACCAGAATAAATTATCGTACTTTTACCTTGTGTATTCAAGTAGCTACAATGTACAAAAATTAAATCATCAGCTTCACAACCTGGAATTGCCTTAAAGTTTAGATTACAACTAATTGCCAATCCTTTAACAAATGAATCAAACACATTAAAGATACTAGAAAAATCAATACCTTTATCTTTCTTTCTATTACCTTTATATGATAATCCGGTTTGAATTCCTTTATAATCTTTAGTAAGATACAAATCTTTTCTCCAAGAATTAGAATCATCTATTGTAAATATAACATCATCTATGATTGGACCCAAACTTCTAATATCCTTTGCATAAATCTGCGCTAACTTTTCTAATAAAAAGTTAGTATCCTTTCTAAGAGTTTCTTCGTTGTTACCTTTCAAGAACATTTCATTATTCTTAGAAAACAATTTCATAACACTTAGTGTAGAATATAATAGGTAATTCCCATCAATTACTAGAGTAAATTTATTCATTGACAATTTTTTTAATTTTTTGTAAACAAGCCGATAAGGTAACAAATTTATCAATTACGAAATTAGATTTATATGTGTAGTCGGCAACCTCTACAATTATACTTCCTATTTTATTTGATTCAGCACCTTTATTAATCAAAAAATCAATAAAATCTTTTCCTAGCGATGCAAACACGTTGTCTTCGTTGTTTACATAGTTTTTGTATGCAAAGGTATAAAGGTCTATAAAAGATTCACCAGAATTGATTAGGTGCTCGAATAACTCTTTATTTTCACCAGTAAATGATTTTAAATCTTCTAAGGTAATAGTTTTCTTACCTTCTTCGTACATTCCTTGTAAAAAAGTAATTGTGCTTCTTAAATCTGGGAAATGTTTTTTAACGATTGCACCCATAACTTTAGGTTCAACAGTCATTCCTTCTTTTTTACATATTTGATTGAAACGAATTAGATATTTTTTCATCAAATCTCGCTCTTCTTCTTTTGGAAAGTCAAAGTTTATTACATCAAACCTTGATTGAATATTGTCAGGTATTTTTTGAATGTAATTACAAGTTGCAATAAATCTAGTTGTACCGGCAAATGTTTCAATTACAGCTCTCATTGCTTTCATATATTGCTCAGATACTCCATCGAACTCATCTAATAGTACAACCTTTTGCGCTTTCTTTCCGTGCAATATTGAAATATTCGAACAGAATTCTGTTATTTTAGTTCTAACACTATCAACACTTGTATCAAGTGAACAGTTGATTTCTAAACTAACAGCATCTTTAGAAATAATTTTACCTAAACTAGTTTTACCTAATCCTGGACTACCGTGTAATAAAACGTGATTGTTTAATTTACCTCCTTCGAACTTTTTATAAACTCTTTCCGGAATAATTAAGTCATCTAATGTTGCTGGGCGGTACTTTTCTACCCAAATGTTGTTTTTTATACTCATATTAAATATTTTATATCATAAAGATTATACACTAATTAAAAACAAAATGGCATCGAAATATTTTATAGATACGCAAAAAATTACAATAAACGATAAAAACTACGTACCTAATGTATTTCCAAATACTTGGTTTGTGCAAGAACCTATTGATATAGAACACAAACATTGGAAATTACTTGCATATCTAAAAAGAATTGATAATAATGTAAATAGAGGATTTTTGTTTCAAGAATACGAAACATTAGAAAAAAGATACAAAGATTTAGAATCTTTCATATCTACCTACGAAATAGTAAACAAAGACAAACAAAGTGAAAAACTTTTTGATTATATTTATGAACTAGATGGTACAACCCCAAAAATAAAAGAGTTAGATGTTATCGTAGAAAGAAGTGTAGAAAAACTTAGAGCTAAGTATTTTGAATTGCAAGTTGTTATAACATTTCTTAAAGACAATATAAAAATTGTTCGTAAAGAAATTAGAGATCGAAGAAAGAATTTACATATGTACATAGAGATGTGCAATTGTTCTATTATTGAACACTATATTATATCAAAAAAAGGAATTGTAGAATATCAAGGTTCTTTTCATTCTGAATTAAAATATGTAGAAGATGAAATAAACAATGTTATTGAGGTCAAAACAGATATGGCATTAAATTCTAAGGGTATTATAATTCCTTATGTACTTAAACTTATGTTATAATAGAGTTATATACCTTTTCAATATTTCTTAATTTAGCTGTATAGCTGGTTTTTAATCCTTTATCAACAGATTTGTCCGTATCGTAAAGTGATTTCTCTCGTCTTATGAGTTTAGAAAACATTTTTCTTTGATGTTCTTTGTTGATTATGTAAAAATCTTGTTTGAATTTAGAAAATTCGTGGTCGTGCAGTCTTTTATCGAATATTCCTTTTTTATTGATATAATGATCTTCAATACATTTTCCACAAAGAACATTTTTTAATTTAAAATCTCCTAAAAAAGAAATTGTAGGTTCGTTGCATCTTATACATTTATATTCGATAGTATTTGCAGTCCAATAGTATTCGTCTTTAGATAGTACTATATTTGCATCTATTAATGGTATATAACTAGGATAAAAAGGGAATAACCGCTTTGGTTGATTCCCTGTAATTTTGTTTATAAAAAATTTATCCTTTTGAATTAACATATTACAAAACAAATCGTCATCAAAGTATTTTCTTGCAAATTTATTATTTACAAATACTTTTTTTTCTTGAAAAGTTGCTTTATCTAATAATATTCTTTGATATAGTCTATCAGAACTAAATCCTTTTCTTACAGTCTTTCTCCTATTAAGTTTTCTAAGCATTTAATTTCTTCGTTAAGTGATTGTAAATCATAGAAAAATGATAATGGTAATGTGTTGTTTTCTTTTAATTGTTTTTCTAATTTGACAATCTTAGAATCTATATTAACAATACCTTTTTTAAATCCTTCTTTCTTTTCTGGGTTTTTAATACTATCTTTTCTTAGGTTATTCTTTTTTGTTGTTAGGTCATCTATTTGTTTTTTAATCTTTTCGTTCTTTTTATCTTTTATTTCAGCTTCTGCGTTTGCTTTGGCAGCTTCCGCTTCAATTTTTTCAGTATCAGCTTTTGTTTTTTCAGTTTCGGCCTTTACGGTTTCTGTATCGGTTTCAATCTTTTCGGCTTTTGTTTCTTCTGGTGTATCTGTCTTTTCTTCTGTTTCTGTTCCTGTTCCAGCAGTTGCACCTTTTTCCTCCGTTTCTGCATCTTCAGTTTCATCGTTTTGATTTGATGCTTCCTCTTCGTCTTTCTTTTTCTTTGCGTCTTCTTTATCTTTTTCTATTGCTTCTTTTTCTGCCGTTTCTGCTGCTTTTAATTTTTCTTCCCTTGCAGTTTTTTGTTCTGGGGTTTCATTTTCAGGAGCAACTTTTAGTTCTTTTACCTTTTCGGTTGCATTTTTCGTAGCATCGGATGGTTCAGGGTTATCAGTAGTTTCTTCGTTTTCGGTTTCTTCAGTTGAATTTTTGTTTTTTGCTTCTTGTGCCAATCTTTCTTCTTCTTTTTTCTTGGCTTCTTCATCAGCTTTTTTAATATCGTCTTCTAAAGTACTTTGGTCTCTTTTTATCTGTTCAACATCATCTACATAACCTTTGAGTTTTGCTAAACTAACATCGGCTTTTTTACCCATCAAAAAAAGTTTTATTTTGTATGCGTTTTCGGCAAAGGCATCTACTTTTTGTAGAATCTTTGAATCCCTTTTTAAATCATCTAGTTGTTTTTTGATTTGGTCTAAAGATTTTACTTGTGCTTCGTATTTAGATAATTCAGTTTTTCTGAATTTACTTCGTTTATCTCTATCTAAATTATCAATTTTATTAGATGCTGCAACGTAACTTTTTGCGGCTTTTTCAAGACCTTTGTAATATTTTCTTATATTCTTTTTACCTCTTAAAAAATTAATAACATTTTTTACAAGTTCTTCGTTTAAAACGTGCATTGATAATTCTTCTGCTTCTAAAATTAATTCAAAGGTTTGTGATTCAAATATTTGAGATTCACTAATTCCATCTCCCATTCCTACATTTAATATATACATATAAGTAGCAACAAATGCTTTCCTTTGTTCTTCTGATAAATGATTTAGATACGCTTGTAAAAAATTAGTATCTTGATTTGTTAAATTCGTATTTTGCATTATTTCCATTTGACAATATTTCTTTTAATATTTAATCATAAAAAAAGGGAACCAAAAATGATTCCCTTTTAATATTAATATAGTTAGACTATTAAGCCCATCCACCATCAACTTTATCTTCTGCACCAAAAGTAAGGTACATTGTTTCTGGATGATGACCAGCTTCAACAATTTGGTATCTAGACTTCATTTGCATTTTCGGAGCCATAGTTCCTTCTGCAATTGTTTCAACAGTATCAGCCATAACATAAGGCATGAATACAAGACCTGGTGTATTACCGTCTCCTTTTCTACCTAATGCAATTCTAACATCTTCCCAAGCCATGTTCGGGTCAACATAAATTGCAATACCAGCTAATGTTCCTAATGGATACAATGCTCCAGGAACTTGGTTGATAGTATTAGCGATTGGGTAAGGAACGAATCCAGCACAATCTTGGAATCCACTTGCAGCGTTTCCAGAACAAACTGCGAATGTAGCAGGTCCTCTTCTACCTCTTACAGAGATAATGTTAGAAGATGCAAGCATTCTAGACATTAAACGTCTTTGTCTTGTTCCTAAGTTTTCAGCACCAGTATTAGATGCATCAACTCCAGTTACTTCAAGTGTACTTGCAAAATATTGCCAAGAACCTGTTAAAGCAAATCCAGCTGCAGCACCTGTTGTTTTATAAGTACCAACAGCACCACTATCTAAGATTAAGTGGTAGTTTTTACCAGAAACAGCTTCAATGTTTTCGTGATTTGTTTTTCCTAATTCGAAAATCTTACTAAGAATATCTTTATTGATAACTTGTGTCATTTCGTTTGCTAAGAATTGGTTTGCTTGTGCAACCGCATCAATACCGAATTGTTTTAAATCCATTAATTGTTCTCTTGTTACTGCAGCAGCGGCTTGAACCGTTTTTGCTTCAATAGCTTTAGAGAATAATTGAAGGTTTCCAGTATTAGATTGAATAGCTTCACCTTGTTGTCTAGTCATTTTAGTAACTCCACCGAATTCAGAAACACCTTGATTAGTTGAGAAATCAACGATGTGGTCTTCTAAACCTTTAACTAATTCTGCTTTAGAAACAATATTAACTGCTCCACCACCGAATGTTGCTACAATCGGAGCTGCAGCATTAGTTCCAGAAGGAATAAGAATTGCAATAGAGTTAGTTGATGTAGCGAATGTAGTAGGTACTTTAACAATTGTGTACCCATCAATTCTTGATTTTCCAAGAACCGTAAATACACCAGCATCACCAGCAATAGTAAACGTTGCACCGTCAACAACTAATGCTGAAGCCGCAAAATTAAATTTAACGTAAATTGGAGAATTTGGTGTAACACCATTTGTTCCAGTAGCATATGGGTCAGCTATTGCAGCGTATCCATTCTTACCTCCACCGTAAACGAAATCCATATAAGATAACATTCCTACTGGTGAATTCATTGGAATAGTTGGAACTAATTCCAATCCAATAGTTTGTGCAGCAACTTGAATCGCTAAAGGTAAAAGTGAATAAGGTACATCACCAGAACCTTTAGTTCCTCCTGTCCAACCGTTTCCAGTTGAAGCTGGTAATTGTACAGCTCCCATACCATTTACAGAACCTGGTGTTGCGTAAAAGTTATTTTCATTTAATTCGCCACCAAGTCTTGCTTCGTAGTTTTCTTGTAATTGACAGATTGTAGCAACTAATTCTTTTTTAGATTTGTCTACACCCGTTCCAATTGTTTGTTCGATAACTGGTGACCAGTTTTCTAATAATTGATGTTTGTTCATTTTAACAACATTTTTTTTGTTTTTAAATTCCAATATTTTAAATCATTTTAAATCCTCTTAACTTAGCAAGTCTTGCTTCCGTAAGTTGACTTTGAGATGGTTTTTGAATATTTTCCTTTTTTTCCTCTTTAATCAAATTTTCTTTTGTGAACTCATTGTTCCAAAATGACTTGATTGCCGATTCATTAACGAAATTGAAAAGTGAAGCTCTTTTTTTAATTCTTAACTTTTCGCCTTCTTGTAAATCATTCCAAGTTTCTTTATACTTTGTAGGTATAAGTTGCATCCATAATGGAGACTCTTCTTTACCTTCGTTTAAATCAACATTTTGTGATTCGTTTAGAGATTTGTTGTCAGTTGCTCTTTGCTCCTTAGCTTCTAAGATATTCTCTAGCTTATTATATATACTCGTTTTAAAATCTTCGATTTTTGATTCGTTGATTTTTTGTTTATTAACATTTAATCCTTTTGTATCAGAATTTTCTAACATCGATACAGATTCTGTAACGTGGTCGGTCCAATTTTCAATTGCACTAACTGATTCAGTTACATGATTAGACCAAGATTCTACACCAGAAACAGTATCCGTTGCGTGGTCAGACCAATCTTCTAATGCACTTACAGTTTCCGTAACGTGTCCAGACCATTTTTCAACACCACTAATTGTATCAGTTGCGTGGTCAGACCATTCTTCTATTGCACTAACAGTTTCTGTTACGTGTTCAGTCCATTTAACCATTGATTCAAATTTAGCTTCTAAATCATTGTATTTTTCCTGTAAAGATTTGTTTTCTGAATTTCCATTAGATTCATTAACAGAATCAAATTCTTCTTTAACATGGTCAGCCCAATTTTCTATTGCTGATAATTTTTCGTTTACTGATTCAAATTTTTGTTTGAATTCAGCATTACTGTACTCTTCTACGATGCCATCGTTTTGTTCAATAATACTTTCTTGAATTTCTTTCATGTCAGCAATTTCGGATTTAACCCCTTCTATCGCTTCTTTTGTAAAATCTGTGTATTTGTTGAACTCGCTTTCTTTGATAAAATCCATTGTTTCTACTTGATTATTTTTAGTATTTAACTCTTTAATATCTTGCTTTATTTGTTTGCCTGTTTCATAGATTGCAAAATCACTAAATACGTCTAATTCTGTATTTTCGTTTAGCATTCCAAAAGATTCATTTACACTACTCAATCTTGCATTTGCAAAACCTGGCGTATCAACTAAATCGTATGTAAATAATTTGTGAATCTTTACAGATTTATTTTCAGTAACAGTACCAGCAGCTCTTGATGATATGTGTAAAGGAATTCCAGCATCAACAATTGCCTTTGCTTGTTTACCAGCATCGGTGTCCAATAATTTGATTTTTCCCATTACTCTATTGTTTTCTTCATCCATCCAAATTTCTTCAATTTTATGAGACACATTTCTCAATGTAGTTTCAAATTGTTTTGGATGGTCTAATTCACCAACAGCCGTTCCACTTTCTACAACTTTTTTAAGTGCATTAAAATGTGGTTGGAATTCTTTTCTAGTATAAACTCTACCATTTCTATTTTCAGAATCGAATTCTGTAAATACGCCTTCTAAAACATATTTATCGGAACCTTCTGCATTAGGAATAGGTTTTACTGAAAATTTTGATTTTTCTATTAATAAGTAATCTTTCATTTTCTTGAATTAATTTTGTTATAATTTATATTATTTAATCAAATTTATTTTTAACTTTCTAAATATCCATTTCTTCGGCATCTTCTTGCCCTTGTTCCATTTCCTTATCTTCTTTAGCTTTTAACTTTCTATTAAGTTTCAAGTCAGATTCGGATAATGTTGTAAGAAATTTTCTAACTAAAAATTCAGAACTAAAAAATCGTACTTCATTCCCTTCAGCATCAAAATCAATTAATGAATCTTTTGCTGTACTAATTAAATCTAATTCACTTTGTAGTAATTCAGTTTCTTTTAATTTTTCAAATATATCATATCTTGCCCAAGATAAATTTACTTTTGATTCGAATAGTGGGTCATCGGCCAATTCTTTAATATCTCTTTTAGTTTGTAAAACTACCGGTCTGATAAGTATTTCTTGTATTTTACCTCTTAATCTATCAACAAATCTACTGAAATATATTTCTTCTCTAGTATATCCTTCTGCCGATGATTCGAATGTAGGTGATTCATCTTTTATAAATCGGTTTCTAGGAACTTTTGAAACTGAGATTAATTTATCAACGAAATATTTCAAAGATTCGGTATCTGATAAATCAGGACCATCATTTCCTATGTTTTCAATTTGAGGCGTTCCTTGATCTCCTTCTGGAATCCAATATTCTTTTGAAAACGGCATCATTGATTTACCGTTTATTTTTAATTCTCCTGATTCATTATCAAAATCTACATTTTCTCTATATGATTGCATCAAAGAACCAAGAGTTTGTTTTGCCATTTGTTTAGATTTACCACCAACCGGTATAACAAACTTAGTTTTGTATGATGAATTTACAACTGCCCAGATAATTCTAGACTGTTCCATAATTCTTAATAGATTAAAAGAACGTATCAATCTTTCCGTATAAGAAACTCTATTTTCATTATTAATTGCTGAGTAAGATAAAAATATAACTTGTGCATCAGACAATTCTCTTTTCTTTACAGCATCTAGTGGATATTGTACCCAACCTCTAGTACCATCTTCATAAATTTTAGGCGTTAATGATATTGGGTCTAATTCTTTAAATCCTATAATATTAGTATTTGAATTATCCCAAATAATTTCGTATGCTAGGTATCCATCAATTAAAAATTTCTTAACAAAGTGCCAAGCCGTATTTTCATTCTTGAATCCAAATAGATTATAAATTTTCTTGAAATTATCATTTAGGTTTTCTTTTATGATTTCAGAAAATTCTTCCTTCATATTTGGGTCCGATTCAAAATCAACTTGTGCAAAGTACCTATCCGTATTATAAACAACAATTTCATCTGTTAAGGTATCAAGAACCATTTCGATTTCATCTTGCATTGCATACCTTCTAAGTTGTTCTATTTTTCCTGGATAAGATTGGTCAAAAAATGGAATATTCTTTTTAGAATATACGTCAGAATACGAAAAATCATACAACTGATCCATGTTACTGTCATTTTGACCATATCGTAACATATTATTGTTGTCTTGCCAACCGATTTCGTTTTCAATAGAACCTATTGCTTCGGAATTAGATATAACACTATCTTTAAAATCATATCCCCTTCCTGATAGTTTTCTAAGGGTTGTATTTCTAAATGTTTTGTTATTAACATTTGGATTGGTGCTGTTTACTCCGTTTCTATTAAATATAGATGCCATATCGTTTTCTTTTGTTATATTATTTAATTACTTAGAATTCTTTGATTTTATATATTCTTTAATCATTTCGTTATAGGATATACCTTCAAACTTTTCAATGGATAGGAATGCACAATCTACCCAACTATTGTAATTTATACAATATACTTTAGATTTTCTACTAGGAATATAAGTTCTTAATGCAAATTCGAATCCATATTTAGAAAGTAAAGCCTTTACTGCGGCATACCTATACATAATTTGTGGTTGCTTTAATGCATTGTTTGATGCCCTACCATCTTTTTGTCTTTGAAAAAAACCACTATATGTTCTTTGTATCGTTTCTAAAATATACCATTTGTAAGGTGCAGGAATAAAATTTAAATTTAAACCTAGTTCATATCTCATTTTTTTCTTTTGTATAATACCTAAACTAAGAACTAACGGACTTTTATCGTAATAATCTAAGGTCTTTTTTCCTTTAGGATTATATTTAAATTGATTTATTTTACCAACTTGCATCATTTGATTTTCACAAAAAACTACAGTTGGGTCCATCGGATTGTTTTTTGCTTTTTTAAACCAATCGTCTGCATCGTCTTGTGCAACCTTTAATCCCTTTTTTGCTTTTATGCTAGTTATATCTTTTATTATCATTTATTCTTAAACCAATTTTCGTCAGCAACAAAAAATACCCAATCTTTTGTTTTACAAAAAGCAATTGCTGATTTGAACTTTGACTTATTTACTAAGTAGTGTTTCATCAGGTATTCGTAACTAGTCAATGCTTTCTTTGTTTTTCGTTTAGGTTTTGCCGGTGGTTGTTTATATTCTTGAGCTGGCTTAACTTCTACTAACCAGGTTTTACCGGTAGATAATTTTACTAAAAAGTCTGGATAGTAGTTCTTTATTCTATTTTCAATAGGACAATGATATTTTATTGCAACCGATTCAGATGCCCATTTTTCAACTTGTGGACTTCTTTCACACCAAATGCAAAATCTTTGTTCCCAAGATGAACGATAAATAACTTTTTTAACAGCACCAATATACTTAACAGATTCAGATATGTTAAAATATCCTTGCTTTGTTCGTGCATTTTTAGTAGGTTTCAAGTTCTTGATGCTCATATAGTTATTTAATAGACACAAAAAACCACTATTAAATTAATAATAGTGGTTTTAATTATAAGGTTCAGGACTTATAAAGGTTAATTATAAGGTTCAGGACTTATAATGAATGCATTCCATCACCATCAGTATTGTATCCAGAATCTATACTAAGTAACAATCCTTTTGATTTTTTAGGATATAATCTTTTCCATCCTTTTGCATATCCGTTTATACAAGATGAAGTAAAAAATGAGAATGGATTTGGGTCTTTAATTATTATTTGTTCTTTGTCAAAAATAGCAACATCTCTTTGATTCTTTTTAACGATGAAATCTAATTTAATTCTATTGTAATTCGATGCATCTAAAAAGTATTCTTGTGTTTCTAGTTTTCCTTCATAAAAATGATTTAACATTTCATCTTTAGTTGATTTTCTTAGAACTCTTAATTGTTTAGTTTCCGATAGGTATTCAAGGTCAATCAATTTCATTTTCTTGGATTTTAAATCCTGTTCTACTTCTGCAATCAATAAGTCAATCGGATAGTTTTCTACTACGGTTGCAGCTGCAGTTCTAGGAGAACCTTTTTCTGGATTAACTCGTATTTCATCACCCTTTTTTAAATCAGCATATCCGTGAAAACGAGCAAAGTCCGGATCAAATTTTCTCCAGTTTTTAGCAAGGTCAAAATAAGCTTCTGATAAGGCATGTTGCTTATCATCCTCACATTTGTAATAAAGTTTTCTAATTGTTTTTTGGGCAAGTAACATCAACATTTTAGTACACCTACTAGTCAATTCATCCTGTTCTCTAGATTTGTAAATTTCTTCTAATAAGTCTTTCTTATTTAGGTAATTTTTACTTTTTGCCATATCTATAATTTTAAAAAAGGGAAACTGAATGTTTCCCTTATTAGTTAAATGTATTTTTTATACAATTTATTTTATTATTTGAATAATGCGTAGATGGCAGGTCCTGGAATAAAGTCAGGTAACATATTATCTAATTCTTCAGCAGAAATCAATTTCATTTTTTCTACCTTTTTGATGATATCAGGACTAAACAAACCTTGTCCTTTCTTTTCGGCAGCATTAGCTTTTTCCATTCTTGATGCGATATAGTTTCCTATTTTAGATTCCTTATGTTCATTTACTAATTGACCTAATTCTTCGTTCAACATTTCAAATGATTTGTCTAACTCTTCACCCTCATCAAGTTTTTCAACTAAGGCTTTTTTAGTTTCAACTAAGAATGTAACTTCATCACTTTTCAAGATGTTTTCCATTTCTTGTAACTTAATGAATTCTTTTTCAACATTTGCTCTGTTTTCAACATTCAATTCATTGTACTTAGTAACTGCTTCATCTATTTTAGAATAAATTTCATCAGTCTTAGTCATATCAACTACTCTTGAAATATCAAGGTTTTCAACTAAACTTTTAAATTCTAAAGAATCAACATTGATATGTAAACCTTCAAGAATGTTATTGAAATCTAAGTCATATTTCTTATTCAAAGATTCTGACAATTCTTGAACATCTTCGATATCTAAAGATTCTAAAACAAATCCTCTTGTTTTCTTATCGAATTTAGAAATTGAAACTTCGTTGTTTGACATTTTGAATATTTCAAAGTTTTCATTTACAGTTTCTACACTTTTAACAAAATCTAATTCTACAAATGTATTTGCATTTTCGAACATAAATTCTACGATAGACCTTGTTTTAGTATCTGTGTAATTGATGAATCCTGAATTTTTCAATACTCTAGTCAATTGTTGTTTGTTTTCTATTTTACTTTCGTTGATAGTAATTTCGTTTCCTTTTTCACTTGCAACTATTTGAATGTTTGCATTTTTTATGTTTGCTTCAAAAACATTATTACCTTTATAATTAAAGACCGTTAAAGCTCTTTGAGCAGCTGCAAATTCACTTGATACTTTACCGTTGAATCTTTCAACTTTAGTAATATCACTTGTTACAATATGATTTCCACTGTTAGATGAAAAAACAAATCCTTCTTCAACTTGCATAATAGGGGAAATTATAGAACTTCCGATAGATGCTTTTTCATTTTTTTGTACACCAAATTCTGCACTTTCAAAAGATTCAACCATTCTTCTAACGTTTGGTTCATATTTGAACTTTGCTAATGAAGAGATACTTCCTTTAATTTCTGATTCTTCTAGTACAACCATTTCTTTTATAGATTCTACAATAGGTGTATAAGTTGATACACCATCTAATTTGTTCATTATTCTTTCTAGTTCTAAACCGTATGTATTTTCATTTAAAAATGTTTCTACATCTTCTAAGAAATTTTCAACAACAGAAACCCAGTCATATTGCTTTAATTGTTCTAGGTACAATTCAAATTTATTATTAGTAAAACCACTCTTTAAATCGTGAATTGCTTTGTTGCAAATACTTTGAGACTCCTCGTGCTCATTAAGACCGTTTGCTAAGTCAGCAAGTCTTTTGTATAATCCGAATTTTTCAATAACGTTAATTCTCATTTTATTGTTCTTTATTTTTATTATTTACTTATTTACTTATTTAATCACATACTTTATGGGATATTTGGACTATTATTATTTCCAGTCGGCCATATGTCCCTTTCTACTTCAATTTTGCGTCCAGCAGAATCTGTATTGTCTTTCTTATCAGATACTATGTAGATATTATTTAAAATGTTTTCCATTCTATCTCCAGCAAATAGTTCAGTATCAGTCTTGAATATAGGATAACTAGCCTGAACTTCTATCGGAAACGTTATTTGAATTTCTTTTTTATCTGATAATCCAAATTGTACCATCCTTTCTTTATTTATATCAGATGGGATTGCAAAATAACAAGGAACTTTAACACTAAACACATCAACGTAATAATAAACGTTTTTATACATGTTTGAAAATATACCATTTATACATTTAAATATATCAACTATTGAATCTACGAATATAGTAACTTCGAAATCCATTTTGAAAGGAGCTTCCATAAATTCAGAGTTAAATTGTTTAACCTCTCCGTCATCTGTTTGTTTAAGGAAGTTTGCTCTTTTAAATTTATTAGTTAAATATTCTTCTTGTAAGGTTATTCCTGTTAAATTCATTACAGCTCTAGGAAATTTTTCATACAATCCGGTTGCTTTACCATCTTTTTTTAATTCATCCGAATTTAAAAATATATCACTTAAAAATCTTTCAGAACCGGCAATCGTAAAATATGCGGGCACATCTACTTTTGTTTTTTTATTGTCAACAACATTGTTCCAAAATATTCTATCATCCAACGCGTGTAGAGTACCTACGATTATGTTCCTAAATAATACATCGTCTTTATTTTGATAGTTATTGTAAGTTTCCATAGTCTATTTAATTAACATTCATCTATCAATAATTCACTGAATCCAGCAACTTTATTAACTGCATAAATGTAATCGAACATTTCTTTTGGTAATTCACTGTGGTTGATTACAAATACTGTCAAATCTAAATCATCTACGACATTCCTAATCAACAATAATACCTCGTGTATTGAGTTGGCATCTAGCGATGCAAGTATCTCATCCAGGAATAATAAATTTATATTAGGATAATTTCTTTTCATAATATGAATCAAAGAAATTAATACAGCAAAATCAGCTTTTTTCCTTTCTCCTGTACTAAGAGTTTTAGGATTAATTTCTTCACCAATAGATATTAGTTTACTATTAAACCTTTCATCAATTTCAACCTTATATGGAAAATGTAACTTTTTACTAATTTCATTTATAGATTTGTTAAAACTAGGTAAAAAGTTTTTCATTATTTGTAACTTAACCCCATCTTCACCAAATATCTTACTCAATTCTGCATATAGGTATTCATCTTTTTTCTTTTCTTGAATGGCAATCAATATCAAATCAATCTTTTCAATAGTATTTTCTAATACAGAATCAAATTCATTTGTTTCTACTTTAGGTTTTGATAGATTTTCTTGTTTACCTTTTAATTTATCTAGTGCCAATCTTGTTTCATAAATTGTATTACCTAATACTTGTTTCTTTTTATCTATTATAGATTGAATACCTTTCAATTTGTCAATGGAAACCTTAACACCTTTTAAATCATTTTCATATTGTAATTTTTCTTCTCTAATCTTTTCTTTATTTTTTGTATGAACATCGTCTGTCAGATCAGAATTACAAGTAGGACATACATCACTATCATAAACTTTTAACTTGTGATTACAATCTTTAATCTTAAAACTATATTCGTTCTTTGTTTTAGTTAGTTTAGTCATTTTTTCAAAGGCTAATGATGCTTTACTATCAATGTCTTTTGAATTTTCAACCATTTCTAACATACTTTCAGTTAACGAATTTATATTTTCGATAACTTCTTCTAGTTTGTCTGTTATGTCTTTTGATTTTTCTGCATCTAACGATTTTATTTTTTCTTCGATAGTTTTTTTATTTTCCATCAAAACTCGAACTTGACCACCTAAGTTTCCTATATCAACATTAAAATCTTTTACAAATTCTTTCAATGAATCGTGTATCTTATTGAAGAAAAGAATACCAAATATTTGGTCTAATATCTTTCTTTTGTCAGAGGGCCTCATTGTTAAAAATGATTTGAACTTATCGACTGATATAGAAATAACATTATCAAAAGTCGATTGAGGTATTTTCATATAATCATTTTCGATTATACCTTGAATGTTACTGTTTCCGGCAACATCTTGAACTACGCCATCAATATAAACTTCCAGTACTTTAGGTGTTATACCTCTTTCAATTGTAATAGTAGAACCCTTTGCAACTAAGGTAATTTTACCCCATAATGTCTTATTAATTCTATTAGGTAAATCTCCAAGTTTCTTTTCCTGTACCTTTCCATAAATCAAATATGATATAACTTCTCTAATAGTTGACTTACCATGACCAGATTGTCCTATAAGCATTATCATATTACCTTTCTCATTGAATTCTATTTTGGTAATCTTATTTCCGTATGAATTAAAATTTTTGTATTCTAGTTTAATTAATTTCATATTCCTTTAAATAAATTTTCAAAAATCTTTCTTGCTTTCTTATTATCTTCTCCTTTAAATCTATTATCAATTTCTTTATTGATAAGTTCTTTTGCGTCTAAAGAAGATGATCCATCGTCAATTTCTCCGTAATCAGATTCGATAGGAAAAATATTTAGCAGTCTAGCTTTTTCTCCTATCTTATGAAATACCTTTGTCAATTTTGATGAATTTGTAGATAACAATTTTTCTTTAATGTTTATATCAACAAAGTTATTTTTACTTTGCTCATTGATATCTAATATTTGTTCTTTAGTAATTTCATCAATAGTAAATTGAATAAACTTAGGAGATATATCATTTTCGTAAAAAGTTTCTTTTCCTGTTTCTAAATCTAAAACAAACATTCCTTTTGAATTACCAGAATCTCCTCTAGTAATTTGATAAGGCGTTCCTACTACATTAATGTTTCCTTTTTGCTGTGACCAATGGATATGACCAGTATAAACCTTTTTATATCCATCGGCACTTTTAGGATTTGCACCATCGTTTTTATCAATTTTAACGTACTTATTATATTTGATTAATGAAAATGTTCCGTGCATAAATGCATAATGACAAGAATGTTCTTTTTGATATTTTTGTAAAGTTTCGGATTCTTCCTTTACATCTTTTTGCCAAGGCATCATCAAAAACTTAATATTATCATGTTCTAAAACATTGACATCTTTATGTACAGTAACATTTGGAATATATTTTAGTATATCCAAACTTGATATTTCAGTACTTGTTTTATAATAAATATCGTGATTTCCAGCAATGATATGTACAGGACCAATTTTACTTAGTTCTTCATATATCTTGATACCTAAATCCATAGATTTAACATTGATAGATGTTCTGTTATCGAAAACATCACCACAATTTATTATGATATCACCTGGTTTGAAATGTTTTTTAATAGTTGGAATAATGAATTTAAAATGTGCCTCTTCCATTATATCCATCCATTCTGTTGAATTTGACCTAGCACCTAAATGTGTGTCGGTAAAAATGAATACTTTTGACATATTAGAAAAGTTTATTATCTTTGTAAAGTTTAGCGTGTTTTAGTTCATCTAACAATTCTCCTTTAAATTTAATAGAAAGGTTTTTGTAGAAATACTTAGTTTCCTTTTCGTTTAGATTGATATAATCAGTAATTAGGGCAAACATTTCTATCTTTGTTAATCTGGATAAATGTGTGTTTGTCTTTAAAAGAATCATACAATATGCATAAATCTTATTAACCTTTTCAATAGGTAAGTTTATAGTTCTTTCTAATGGAATATCATCAATTATTTGTTTTATTGTTTCATTTTCTTGTATTGATATTTCCATTTCTTCTAAATCCATCTTTTTACTTACGGATTCTTGTGAATTGTTCGAATACATTTTACTACCAGTATCTGGTTCGAATGATATTGCAGTAGTATTCATTTCACCACTTAAATATCTTTCTTGTAGATAGTAGTTTGTTTGTTTATTTGATTTCTTATCTTCTGACATATATGTTTTTAATTATACTTATTAAATGGCTTTTTTTGCTTAAATATTTTAAATCTCTTCATCAAAGATTACAGTATTATACATCTTTTTAACTTTATATTGACTAATGTTTAGTTTTTCTGATGCTTCTTTGATTGACTTATAATTAATGCCATCTATTGTTACTTTTGTTCCGTTGTTTGGTTTGTAGCCATTTAACTCTAATATCAAAGGAGATTCTGAAATCGTATATTTTTTAGATTTAATGATTTTACTAAATGTCGGTTTCGAAATATTAAGATTCGCATAGGCCTCTTTAATTGATTCATATTCTTTACCATCTACTATTATTTTTTGAGTATTGTGTGGTAATATTCCAGTAGTAACCCCAATTAATTCGCCAGTTGTTATTCTTTCATCATTTATATGAACTAGTTCAGTTTCTCCTGTTATCGAATTTTTCATAGTAGTTTTTCCTTTATTGATTCCGAATAGGTTTTTATTACTATCAAATTCAGATTTTTCTACTTGCATTATTTCACCTAATACATTAATACAAACTACTTTACCTTTAGTAGTCGTTTTTGCAGGAACGCCAGTTTTTGTATCTGATATTTTCTTTTTGGTTTCATCTGAATGGCAAAAATATCCATTATCGTCAACATCAAATATATTATACCCATCTTGATAATACATACATTCATTTTCTTTGATGTGTAAAGTTTCTCGCTGTCTTAGAATGTTAATATCCTCCACATATTCCAAAATACTAAATGTAAACATAGAATCTTTTTTATTGTATGCATTTTGAAAATATCCTGTGTGATTATTGTTTCGTAACATTGAACAATGGGAATTAAATCTTCTTTTAATATTATTGGTACTTCCTATATATTTCTTACCATTTATATTTTCAAAAACATAAACCCCCATTTTATCCCATTCAATATTATCAGTTTTAGTAATTTTCATTTTAAAGTTTTTCTTTATTTAATCAAAAACTTTTCAAACTGTTTACCTCATCGTCTATACCTCATCGTCAAGAATAATTGTGTTGGTCTCTTGAAGTCTCATATAGTCATAGTCTATGTTTATTTTACACTTCATATTTTTTCCGGTCCCATCTCTTACCTTCAAAAGCTTCAACCAATAGTAATTATCTAAATTCATTTCTGGTGTTTGAATGATTGCTAAAATAGTATCACAAGTTGCGGCCAATCCGGCTGATTCTGCAATCATTCCCATATTGATGTTTGATGATTCGAATCCAGCTCTATTCGTCTGTGTTGCACTTAACATTACTACATTTCTTCTTTGAGCAACAGCTCTTAAATCTTCACAAATGTTTTTAATCTTGATATATGTTGATTCAGAATTAGGATTTTTAATATCTTTCATAATATTAATATAATCAACTAATATTACATCATATGTTATTCCTACAACATCTTGAATTTTACCGATAAAATTATCAATGTCATCAGCCGTTGCATTACTTGTTTCGTAATTTTTAACAGTCAAAGCACCTGGTGTAACTATATTACTATTCTTAAAATCTTGAATCTTTTGTTTCATAAAAGTTTCATCTAAAGATTTCTTATCATATGCGTTTACATTCATATTGAATATATCAGCACCGATTCTTTTATGTACCTTTTGACCTCCCATTTCAAGTGATATAAACAATACGTTTTTACCAGCTTTACAATAATTTGAAGCATCTTGTGCTAAGAATAAAGACTTTCCTGTGTTCGGTGGTGCAACATAAACATTCAATGTACCTTTAGAATGACCACCTACGTTCTTATCAATGAAATCGTAATTAGAACTTAGCAAGTCTTCTGCGGACATTACGTGCGATTTAGTATCAAAAAAGTCTGTACCTAAATCATCGTCAAATGTGATGTTGTTTCTACCGTTTATTAAGTTCTTAACCGAATCGACAATAGTACCTACGTTTTCTGGTGTTACCTTTGCAGTATTAATATATTCTACGGTATCAACAATAGAAGAATCTAAATGTTTCCATCTAATCCAGGATTGTGCAGTTTCTTCTACCCAACTGATATCATATTCTTTTATATCTTTCTTAAAGATTTCATCAAAGAATATTTTAGGACATCTTTCTTCCAGTTCTCCGGTTGAAATAAGCATCCATAAGTTTTCTTTGGATGGGGATATTTTATATTTTTTGTAATATCTTTTTGATAAAGTTGACAGTAAATCTATTTCTGGTACAGAAAAGAAACCTCTTTCAGTTGGTTCTAAGTAGACCGGATTTTCTAATGCGAATAGTAAAAATATCTTTTCGAATTCGTTTGTATTTATCATATAGTTTTATTTGTATATTACAACAAAAAAAGGACTAAATAATTTTAGCCCTTTTCAATTAATTTATGTTTGTATGATTCTATTCCATTATTCCTTTTACATCAAATCCTGGAAGAGCTTTCTTTGCAAATTCATCAAATACGAATAAAATATCATACCCATCCCATTTCAACATTTTTGCATATCCTATACCTCTTTCTCTAAGACTTTTATCCCAATATTCTTTATTGCCGACCATCCTATCATCCAATTTGGCCTTTGGAAAAATAGAATCTAATAATCCAGCTTCTGAACTAAAGTTTGCGTCTATCAATGCAGCTTTCAATATTGCTTTAAATGAATATTGTAAATCGGGTGATCCTTTTTCTTCACCGGATAAATAAGATTCTAAGTCAGACAAAACTTTTTTACTATTTCTAGCTTCGTTTAAAGATTCGTTTTCTGTTAAGAAATGTTTTAAGTTATTCATATTTATATTTTTATTTTTTAATCTAATGAACCGAATTTACCTTTACCCATACTATCAGCAAAATCTCTTGAACCTTGAGATTCTAATTTAATATAGTAAGAATCTGTTGCCTTTCCACCTCTACCAAAATAAGATTTTAAAAGAAAAGTATCAATCGTTTTTGCTTTTTTATCTTTAAGAGTTTCTTTTAGTGTCTTTTCAACTTCCTTTCTCCAATTTTTATCGGCAGGGTCAATTTTAATACTTTGACTTGCAAATGCTTTTAAATCGGTAGGTACACTTATTGATGAAATTGTATCCGGTAATTTATTAATTGCTTTAAGTAAATCTTTTAAAGATTTACCTTCGGATTCAAATCCTTCGTTTAAAAATTCGTTTAATGCTTTCATATCTTTATAACTTATTTACTATTTGCTTTTCGAATTTGCTTCTACTTATAGAAAAAACCAATCCAGCTCGTGAATTATTTTTTTCATATTTAAAAGCTAATCCTGTTTGAATTTTGATTCGATATTCTATATCATCTATTTGTTCTTCTTTGTCTGCGATGACCATATCCAAATCTTTAGATGTTTTAGGTAAATATTGAAGTACAATATCATTTCTACCACTAGTATCCATAGTAATTATATAAGTAATCCCACCGTATATATATGTTTTCATCTTTTCGTTTAAAAAATTGTTTAATTGTTTCATAGACTATTTAATGCATTTACAATATACATAGAAAAACCCACAAATCAAAGGAAATGTGGGTTTATTTTTAATCTATTTTACAAACTAATAGTTTGTTTTTAATCTTCATCTTCTACATCTGTGTGAAGTATTTCTTCAATTTCATCATCGGTTTCTTGTGAACTAAATTCAAAGTCTTTTTTGATGAGTTCATCGAAACGGTCTTCTAGGGGTTGCATTACTCTTTCAGTAAACAATTCTCTAGTATCAATTGCTTCACCTAAATGTTCAACAATATATTTTCTTGCTGTTTCTTTAGGTGCAAAATACATAACCTCTTCGCTATCAGTAGGTGTAAATATTTTTACCTTTTCTTTTGCAGCTCCTGTAAGTTTATTGTATTCTTTTTCTGTTAGTAAGTTTCCTTTTGCAATACCTACATTATCCCATCCTAAATAATCTTGAACACCCATATAACGATTAAATGGTCTATCAAAGAAAATAGGGAACTTGATTGTTTTTGGTTGAGCAAATCTATTCTTTCCAGTTTTAGCTGTTACAATAACACCAGTTTGTCTTTTTTCATCTTTCTTATCATCTTTAAGTTTTGCTTTAGTTAGATACAAGGTGATACTTGGTGAATAAACAACTCCTCCTCCACCACCTTGAACAACCGGGTCTCCATAACCACCAATGTTTACCATTGTATGATTTGTAAATATCATTGGAATACCTAACGAATTCAAATCAGAAGTGATGATTCTAAAGAAAGAACGAATTTGTTTTGCTCTGGTCATGTCTGCAGCACTGTTTCCTGTTCTTGCATCTTCGATTTCTTTTGATGACGCAACCATTCCTATTGAATCAAGAACTAATAAAAACTTAGGAATTTTTTGACCTTTCAATTTTAATGCTGTTAGATTCTTAATGAAAATAGCATACATTGTTTTCAACTTTTCGATTTCTGAAACGGGTTCGTGTCTAAAGTTTTTCAAATCAATTCCAAAATTTATACAACTTTGTGGGTCAACTGCCCCTTCAGTATCGTAGTAAATTGGTGTATATCCGGCTAATTGTGCATTCCTTACAGCATTAAGTGTTAAGAATGTTTTACCAGACCCTGATTCTCCAACTAAAGATGTTTGCTTAGTACTTGGAAATCCTTTTTTAATAGAACCACTTAGGGCTGCATTTAAAATCCAATTACCAGAATCAATCCAAACATTGTTTTTATAAATTTCAGATTGACCAAAATTACTACTACCAAAAGGATTAATTTCGCCAAGTTCTTTGAAAATATCATCGACTGAACTATGTTTTTTACTTGCTTTTGCCATATTATAAATTATTTTAAAATAAACGTTTTTTAATTTTCAACGAACCTGATAATGCATTTATACCAGGCATCGACTGAATAATATTGTTCAATGGATTAATAACTGTTTTTTCGAACATTAAATCAATATCAATTTCAGGTGCAAATTCTTTAGGATGCGCTCCTCTATTGAAAGAAAATACATTATATGCTTCCTTGTGCGATTTTGCATAATACCATTTAACCTTATCTCCGGTTCTAAGTCTTTCGTACTTATTTTCAAAAGATGGATTGTTGTTAATAAACATATTGTGAATTGCGGCACCTCTAACATGTGTACTACAACCACTTGCATAATTTAAACTTTCTTTATCGTCTAAAATATATTTTTCGTAATCACCTATTCCTGTTGTAATGCAAATATCTTCTAAGTCAGCAATTGCAAATCTTTTTTTCAATTTCAATAATTCAATAGTAATATCTCTTTGTGTGAAATTTTTACCATTGTCGAATATCCATTGAACTAACCTTGACAGTTCCGGTCTACAAAAAGGTGGCGTTGTTAAACGAATAATTTCAAGTCCTGTCGTTTTTGTATAAGTTCCTGGTTCGTAGAACTTGCCATCTTGCCAAACAATATCTTGCGTATACTTTTTTTTCTTAACCCAAATACCAGATTTACTTATAGTTTCTAATTCAAAATCTAAATGATTTTCGGTATTGTACGACTGTGCATATTTATCAAATACCTTTTTTAGATATCCTTTTAATCTAACTTCATTTATTGTTAATACTAAATCTGCAGCCGAACCTGTCCAATTTATTTTTTCTGCAGCTTCTTCAAATGTAACGTATGCAGAATCCGTATCTATATAAACAACAGTAGGTTTTACACAAGGAACTGGTTCTAAGTTTACATCAGGACACATATCTTTTAGTTTTTTCAAAAGAGTAATATCCTTATGAAACATTTTATGAAAGTAAGTATCTAATGCCTTTTCAGAATATCTAATTGCATCTTGACCTTGCATAGTAATAGTTTCAGCAAGTGTTTTATTATAGAAATAAAAATACTTACTGGCCATTGCACCGTATATAGAATTCAATACTAATTTATCGGATTGTTCTAGTGTTGAATATATACTTGCTTCATCTTGCAATTGAGATAGTGCCGAATCTGTTTCAGATGGAGATAGAGAACTCCAATCGAAATTCTCTATCTCTTCTGTTGACATATTTTGAATATTTGCTGTCATTAAAGTTCAACTTCTTCATGTAAAGTAATAACTACTTCCATAGTTTTATCGACAGTTTCAAAGATAATCTTATCTTCATCTAAGATTGGATAAACATTATATGAATTTGCATCAACAGCTCTGAATAATTTCTTATCTAACTTGTATGATTTTTCTCCACCACCAACAAGACCTTCGAATTCTTCATCTATATCAATAGAATATGAACCTTCTGAACAAACCTTTACTTGACCGTTAACTTTAAATTCTAATTCATCACTTGAATCAAAATCCATAAATTTCTTAACTTGCAAGATTTCGTTTGCAGTCATTTTAAAGTTACAATCAGAAGCTGAAGTATCTTTTACTTGTGCAATCTTTTCTTCTGGAACATTTGCGAACTCAAAAAGTGTTGGGTCTGCAGCATCTAAAGTTAATGAAATTTTAGGACTGGAAACTTTCATACTTTCTCCAAAGTATTCACCATCTAATTCAGAATACACAATTTCGATTTTAATTTCGCCACCACTTAAAAAACTAAATGCTTTCTTTACTTTGTTACCATCGTAAAAACAAAGTTTAATAGGTGATGATAAATTTTCATTATCTAAATTTGATTCGCCACATAATTCGCCTATTTGCATTCTCATACTTTTGATAAGAGTTCCTGATGAATTGTGTGCATCGGTTCTGATTCCTTCTTGGTCTATTTTAAAATAAATAGTTGAGGCGTCATCTAAAGGAATTAACGAATCTATAAAGTTATTGAACTTTACTAAATCTACGGTTTTTAATACTACTTTTTTCATGCTAAATGTATTTGTTTATAGTTAAATGTAATTATTTACGGTTTTGTTTTATTTCATGTGCTATTTTTGCACATAATTTTGAACGATATTGATTTTTCTTTCTATTTGCATACAATTCATCATATACTCCTTTCAATGTCGATTTTCCTTTTTTGAATATACAACCGGATACTGAAATGACCTCATCGTTTTTAGGTCTTTCTATTTCAATAGATAATGGTTTATACTTACTATAATATTTTAGGTCATTTGTTTCTTTTCTATCAAAGTTTTCAAAACCTAATTCTAAGAAACGAGAAATAGATGGATACAGTGAACTAAAATCATAACAAGCAGTTAAAGTATGCAAACCAGCAATTGGTGATTTTACAAAGGCTCCCTCGTACCATTCCTTTTGTCTTTGAGATATATCAATAATCGGCATAACTTTTGATTTTGAAGTATAAGCCTTAGACATGTATCCTTCGGTAACGTTTACAGCAGAATCCGCTTTGTCTATTGGATTACAAGAACCATTTCCTTGTGCCAAGATTGCAGAAAATGGTCGTCTTTTTTCGTGGATCAACAAAACAAGAATAGTATCGACAGCATTATAAAGACAATATGTATCATAATCCTTTGCGTACATTTCTTTTAAGACATCACCATTCATTACTGGATAGTTTCCGTATTTCAACTTTTTTACCTTTAATACTTTCGAAGATACAAAATCTAAAGATTTAGATTCTTTTACTTTTATACTTCTATCGAATGCATCAAAATAATACATATAGTCAACAACCGCAAAGTGATGCGGAACTTTACCTACATCTTTTTTGTTATTCAATTTGTTGGTAGGAGAAATAGATTTATAATCAACTTTAAGGTTATCCATTCTTTTAGTTAAGAAAGGCCAATCAAATCCGTTGTCATTTGCCCAATTTGCTCTGAACGTATTTATAAAGTTCCATCCTGTTATGACAGGAAACTTTGAACATATCTTTACAAACGATTCTAAAAGTTTTACTTCATCAGGAATATGAACATATTTCATTACAATTTTCAAATCAGTTACCTTAACAAAATAATCCGATAAGAATTCATTCATTTTCTTTTGCTTATCGTAATCGAAATTTTCTTTTTCTCCTAATATAACAACTTGAATTTTATTATTGTCATCTTTCCAACAAACTGTTATTGCAGTTATTTTTTCCTTAGCTAAAGTTACATCAGGGAATCCTTCGTGAATATCTGTTTCAATATCACAAAATAAAATCTTAGGCATATTAAATTCATACAATATGTTTTTATATTCGGGTTGCGTATTGATCCATTCCCAGATACTTTTTTTGTCTATTGTATCATTATCTTTGTAAGAAATTCTTACAACTCTTTTGTCATCCCAAGATTTGTGTTTGATGTCAGCATTAGGACCTTCATAGTATCTCCATTTCCAGAAATCTCTTTTTTTAACAGACAAAATTTGTCTATTTCTATCAGAATCTATATATGAAATTTTAACAGTATCTGAATACTTGTTTTGTTCTATGTCTAATATCATTTATCGTTTTCTTTTTCCTGTTCTTTAGTTTCAGTATCACTTAAAATGCCAGCCGAATCACATAGCGTAATTATAAATTCTACTGTATCTTCGTGCAATTCGATAGTAACTTTCCCATTCTTTTTAAATCCTACTTTATTTTTCTGTGCATGTATCTCATTTTTAAGTGTTCCGAAAACATCAATAAACGAATTCACATCGTCATTGGTTAATTGTAAATCTAAAATATTACTAATTCTTAGTTCCATAAAAAATATTTGCTTTTATATACTTATTAAATAAGAAAGAAAGAAGTTTTATTTTAAAGAATTTAAACAATGTCAGAAAAACCTGCAAAACCAATTGATGTTGATGTCATCATAATATCTTGGGCAAAAAACAAAGAACTATTTCAAGAAACAACAAAGTGTTTACAAACCTTATTTGATAGTGAAGACTGTTCTTTAATACGTTTTAATGCAATTGTGGTTGAAACCGACACAGAAACATCTTTTGATGAATTCGAAACAAAAGGACATACTATAAAAACAATTCATCCGAAAGTATCACACCCAGATTTAGAATTCGGATATCATACCTACTTAAATTTAGGATTAGAACAAGGAAATGCCGAATGGACTTGTTTGTGCAATAACGATTTAGATTTCAAGAAAAATTGGGCATTGAAAATACTTCAAGTTATTTTTAGTCAAAGAAACATAGATGAGAAACAATGGGAATATGTTTCAGCGTGTCCTGCAAATCCAAAAGAACAATGGCATAAAGAAAAATTAGACAAAATAGAATTAGGATATGGTGTTCGTCAACATGTTGCTGGTTGGTGTTTATTTCAATCAAGAAATGTTTTTGAAAAGTTCGGTAAATTAGAAGAACGAATAAAATTTTGGTTTTGTGATAATTGGTATTCGGTTGCTTGTCAATGGTACAAGATACCTCACATTTTTGTAGGAACTTCAATTGTAGAACATCACAGTGGTTTAGAGGGAACAACTACAATTCAAAGTCAAATGGAAAAAGATAAAAAGCACAAATTGACATATGGTGCTGGCGATGAGTTCAGAAAAATTGCCAGAGAATTAATGAATAATGAAACTTGGGGTGTGTTAGACAAAAAGCAACAAAAAGAATTTGAAGAAAAGACCGGTAAGAAATACTATTAACAAAAAAGGGAATCGAAATGATTCCCTTTTTTTATTTGATTATTATTACATCACCACTTTCTGTGATTATATAAGTTCCGTTTGAAGAACTTATTAGATTTCCTTTCCAATGATTACTTTGCATATATATTTCCTTTAAAGTATTTACAGTATTCGATATGATTAACTTTCAAGAAACCTTCAACTAACTTTTCTATTGCGTAGTCATTCAATCCTTCCATCATTAAGAAAGGTTTTAGATGTCTTTTGATGAATTTACTTTCAAGTAAAGTAGTTTCGAATTTATCAAAATCTAATATAGATTCAGATATTTTAGAATTGAATTCAAAGTCTTTAAATTTTTGTAGTTTACTTTCAGAAATTTTTGATAAGAAAGGAATAAATTCTTTTTCGTCATTTTCTAATTCTAAAGTTCCATTTCTAAACATCAAAATCTTTTCGAAAATTTTAACATTAGATTTTGTCAAAGACTGATTGTGTAGTTTTTCATCAAAAGATTCTTTCATATATTGGTCGTGATACATAGTCAATTCATATGTATTTCCATCAACCCCTCTATTATAAATAGAAATGTGTAAGTTTCCTATTGGTTTACCGTTTTTGTCTTGAATAGTAATAGTTTTACTTTGTGTCTTACCTTTCTTTGGTTTAAAGAATGCATCACCGAATGCAGCAAAGAATTCTTGTTGGTCAAATTTATAACCAGCATCTTCTATATAGTCAGTAATTACATTTAACGTTTCGCCATAACCGGCTAAATACGTTGGGTAGTCTTGTTTGAATTTTATTTTAGGTAATCTTCCTTCATTTATGATATTATCTCCTTTGATTTTATCACCATTTTCAAGTGCATAAGTCCCATCATCATCTCTAGTAACAACTAGTTTAACAATACCTGATTTTTCTTTTCCATTAACGGTGTACTTTACAGTATCACCAACCGATATGTAACCTTTTTTTCCTTCGTTCATATTTTCTTGTAAATTTTTAGGTAAAGGAATTGTTTGTCTGATTCGTTCTTTTCGAGGACTATTCCAATATACATCTTCAGGTATTTCATATTCTATATATATAACATCTTGAATATAATCCACTGCAATTCCTTTTATAGATTTTACTATTTCAGTTTTCTCTTCTTTTCGATAATTCCAATATTTTTTTCTAAGATATTCTTCGACATAATCATAAATTTGAGGTGTTGCTTGTTCAATATCTTCTTTATCTAAGTACTTTTTAATAGACTTAACTGCGTTTTTAAAGTTAAACTTTTCATTCAATTCAGATTCGTTCATATTTATGGCATTTTGCATATTCATTGATAATCTGATAATATCGGCATAATCTTTATAAGTCAATCCGTAATATTCGTTATTTTCTTTAGTACCAATATCGAACATTTCTTTTGCTTGTTTTTCTATATTACCACTTTTGATTCTATATGTTCCCTTTCTTTTACCAGAATCCATAAATCTCATTTCGTCAGTATAATGTGGGTCTGTTGACCAACCAGAACTCTGGTCTACTTCAATAGAAAAATGAACTTCATCGTCATTTTGGTAAACAGTCCAACCGTTTCCAGATTGATAGGTTTTACCTTTTTTATATTTGATTGCTTCTTCTAAAGATAGTATATCGGCTTGTTCCATTAATTGGTCATTATCAAATCTTACAGCTGGTGTTGCGCCCCGACCATAATTACTAATTTTTGACTCAATACCAAAAATATCTTTCAACATTGTTACCACTGTAGAACCTTTCTTTTTATCTTTCAATTGAAAGTAAGTTACTCGGTCATTTGGTTGTGATATTATTTGACTTACATAGAGACTTAACTCTTTAGAAATATCTAATGCTGAGTCACCTGATAATTGTCCTTTAAAGTTTGATTCGTCTATATTGTGTATTTCGTTTAATTCATAATCTAAAATAGATTCAACTATTAATGCATCAGAAAATAAATCTTCACCATAAGATTCTAATATATCAGAAATTGTATCAACATCTAAATCACAATCCATAACAACAGATTCAATATCAACAGATTCAGCAAGTACTGCCGTATCTTCTAATTCATCTTTAAGTTGTTTGTAGTAAGGATGAATTTGTTTAGGTGTAAATTTTTTGAATTTCTTTTCGTCACCATCTATGATTGCTTGTCTAACTTCGGTTCCTGATGTTAATCTTCCTTTTAATTCTTGAATTGCAAAATCAGGATGCGTAGTAATGTTTTTCATTCTTTTTGCCATTCCTGTATATGTTTTTGCTCTATCTTCTCCGGCACCAATTAGCACTGGATTGTATCCTCTTCGTTGTGTTTCCATTATAACAACCGGAATAAATGATCCAGTCATACTCCAAGCATCCTTAACTAAGTCTTGACCTTTTGCGATATCTTCCATATAGTTGATAGTCAAATTATCACTGAACTTTGAGTTCTTACCACTTTTACTTCTAATATAGATATAAACGGATGGTAATCCGTTAATTTTATATAGTTCTTTGGCCATACCTAAATGACCAATAGTTAGTGGTTGGTAGCGCCCGATTATTACATTAACAGGTTCTAAATGACTTTGGTCATTTTCCCCTTGCATATCTTTTAGGTCGTTAACTATGTCTTTTTTTATAATATCTTCTTTTGCCATGGGTATTTTAAATTATGTTTGACTTATTTAATGATTAAATAAAGAAAGGTAATCATAGGAACGCCAATTCCTCCTACCTTTCTTTAAAATAAATAAACTTATGATATTTAATCCAAACAATTGGTATGACATTCCAGGATATAATGGAAAGTACCAAATCAATACAATAGGACAAGTCAAATCAAACACAGCAAAATCAAAAGGAAAACTTTTAAATATAACTGAAAACAATGGTTATAATCGTGTTAAATTAGAATCTACAATATTTCAACTACATAGAATAGTTGCATTAACATTTTTACAAAACCCTAATAATTTAGAACAAGTTAATCACATAGATGGTGATAAATCAAACAATACCCTTGAAAACTTAGAATGGATTTGTCGTTCAGATAACCAAAAACACGCATACGAAACAAGATTAAGAACACCAACGAAAGGTAGGAAATCTCCTCAAAGTAAAACTATTCAAAAAATTGTTGATGGAATTGTTGTTGCAAAATATACATCCACTTCTAATGCTAGCAAAGAATTAGGATTAAGTCAATCACTTATATCAATGATAATTTCTGGTAAAAGGAATCAACGAAAAGAATACACATTAAAACATAAAAAAGTTGATAACTGTATAGAAAACCTACCTAATGAAATATGGAAACCTGTTAATAAAAAAGGATTTGAAGATTACAAAGTTAGTAATATGGGTAGAATCATAGGATTGGATGGGAAATTAAAAACACTATTCAATAAAAGATATTTGACTGTTAGAATGAGGGATAAATCTTTTTTAGTTCATAGATTAGTGGCAGAAACCTTTATACCTACCCTTGACGAATCGTTAGTTGTGAATCACGAAGACGAAAACAAACACAATGCGTGTTTAGAAAATTTAGAATGGGTTTCACAATCTTATAATGTGATATATAGTCTTTAAAAAAGAAAAGGACTACTTATAATGTATTCCTTTTTTCTAACTTATTTTTATATAAAAGAACTTGGAAATGAAAACAACAAAGAACAACTATACTAATCAATTCCCCTAAAAGAATACTATATGGATATGCTACGATTGATAAAATATATAAGTACCTATAAATTACAAATCTTTTATTAGTGAATATGCAATACATACAAGAAAAATAAAAACAAATTGCAAAAATGTTGTGTGCTATTTGAAATTCATACCAATTAAAACTTGTTAATAACAGCAAGAAAAAGCTCGGAATTTTCCAATTCTTTAACGAAAAGAAAAAATATGAACATATTATATTTGAAACAATGAATAAGGGTTGATAGGGTGTTCCCCAGTATTGAGATAGTGAATCAAGTATTCCACTGCTTAAAATCATAACAGCCGGAGAAATTAAACATAAGAAAATTGTTATTAGTTTTACGTTAAATTCCTTTATCACTTTAGTCACTTTATGTTGTCTTTTTATTATTTAATGCAAAAAAAGACTACAAAATGTAGTCTTTAAATTTTATTAGTTCGATGATACTTTTTATTATATTAAGATAGACCGTTTTGTTTTCTTGCTAATTGAAGCATTTCTTTATGTTCAAATTTAGTATTGATCTCAACAACAGTACCGTCTTCGAAAATTGCGCTTCTAAGGGTTAATTTAACAATCTTTCCTTTTCCTTCAGTTTTTTCAACTACTTCGTCAACTTTAACTTCGTCAACTTTAACTTCGTCAACTTTAACTTCGTCAACTTTAACTTCGTCAACTTTAACTTCGTCAACAACTTTAACTTCTTTTTCTACGTTTTCTTTTTTATCTTTAGCCATAATAATGTATTTTTTTATAGTATATTTAATCTAATTTTTCACAAAGTCTTTTTCCAATCGTTGAACGATAAAAAGGATTCATTAATCTTTGATGTTATATCTTTAATTTTACTAACAACTAAATTTATTTGATTTTTTAAATTATCATCAATCCTTTTTGTTTTTCTCTTTTTTAGTTTCCTAAAACTAGATAGTAAAATTTTAAATATTTCTTCAGAATCTTTATTTTTCTTTACAAAATCTACAACATCTTTACTTTTAATCATTTTTGTATTCAATGCAAATTCAGGTGCTTTTGCAAAATCTGGTTTTTTAATGTTAAGTCCTTTTAAGAAAGTTGAGTTTTCATCAATGAATCTTTTTATTACTCTAGTCATTAAGTCTAAATACTTTTCATCTTCATTTGGACCATCTGCAATAAAATCTTTGAATACATCATTTTCTTCTACCCAACCAATAAATGAATACAAGACTAATCCGAATTCGTCATTAGTATCTTGTTGATTAACTCTTGCGTGTGCTTTATCTCTTGCCATTTGCGTAAACATTGGATCAACTACCTTTGCTAAATATTCACCATCGTTGAATTTAAAAACTAAACCTTCAATCGGTTTGTCTAATGTATTATTCAATGCAGTTTTCTTTAACTTAGGGTCTAAGATAGAAACAATAAACTTAGTAAAAGATGAGGTATTAAATTCTTTTACTAAATCTTCAAAAGGTGTTTTCAAAAAGTCTTCTAATTGTTCTTTTTGTAATTTACTCAATGCACCATCAAAAATTATAAAAGGTTCTTCTACATCGAAATACTTTGACCATTTTTTTAAAGTTTTCGGGTCGTCAATAAATTTAGTAACCTTACCTTTGTCATTCATTTCTTTCATATGAGTTAAGACTAATCCATTTTTTGGTAGTCTATCATATGCAATCGAAACTGGTTTAGTATTTTGAAAATATTCAAAACCAAATCTTAAATTATCAGGTAATTTTTTAGAACCTACTACATTTTGTATATATTCAATTGGTGGTTCATAAAGGGACATTATAGTTCTATCCAATTTAGTTATTGGTTGTCTATCATCTCTTTTAAAAAAATCCATAGTACCATTTGAATTTTGTTGTGCTGAAAAAACAGAACCATCTGGTTTTTCAGAAACTACTAATTTCTTATTGAAAAGGTTATTTATAAATTCTGAACCTTGTTTACTATAAATATCGAATAGGTGTTGTAATCCTGCCATGGTATATCTTTTTTTAAATTTACGAATTTTTTCGGTAGTATGCAAATTTTTTCATCTTAAAATCAAAATTTTCTTTTACACCTAATTCTTTAGGTAATGGTAAACCTTTTCTTTTAAGAACATCTACAAAATATTCAACAATTGCCGAAAGGTCTTTCTTCCAGGGAAAATCTTTCTTTTGCATTGCTTTCCAAACAGATTCAAATGAATTCGTATCTTTAATTGTTGCATCAATACCTAATAGTGATTTTGTAATTAGTTCGGGGTCTTTACTTACGAATTCTTCCCATTCACTCTTACCAGTTTTTACAAGTTTACCCGTTTTTCCTACGTAAGATTTTATTTGTTTTTTATATCCTTTATTTGGGTCCAACATAATTCTACCCAATTTCTTAATTTGTCCTTTATATTTTCCTTCGAATTCATCTTCCCAATATGTTGTAAGGTCAGGAACACTAACAGCATATCCAATAGCTTTTAGTAATTCTGTTCTATATAAACCTTTCCAAGCCGATTCTTGTTTTGTAAAATCTGGAGAATGAAACATCCATCTAGCAAAATCAATATCATCTTGTAACATTAAATCAACTTGAACATTTCCACCGCTACCTTTGATTGGATATGCTAATGAAATTATTCCTAATCCATGCATATAGTTTTTATCCATCTTAGGATAGGCAGTATCTAACAAATCTAAAATCTTTTTACCAACATCGTCTTTAGAAATATTTAGATTCTTTGCGATTGCACCAGTATCAATTGCGATATCAATATCACCACTTGTTTGTCCAGGTAGTTTTTTCCCTGTTGAACCTAATGCGGCCCAATCTTTACCTTTAAGTTTTAAAAACCTATTTAAAATTTTATTTTCTATATCTTTTAAGGTTGGCATCGTTTCCTCTGCTTTAATTGGCATTACGTTGGGAACTGCTTTTCCACCTTCGAATAATTTATTCATATTGTAATTGTGTTTTTATTATTTAATCAAACAAAAAAAGGAACTTAAAAAGTTCCTTTTTGTTAATATTTATATTTATATTTTTTAAGCTTTAAAAACAAGACTGTATGTTGCACCACCTTTGTTTATATCAACTTTACCACCTTTGTGTAACTTTTCCATTTCATCTTTAGAAATAGATATTTCTGCAGTTTCACCTTTTTCGTGTTCATTTACTTTTTTTTTACTAGATTCGTTATAACTATCTTCTTCCATTTCTTCGTCTTCAGATTCTTCCATTTCTTCGTCTTCAGATGAATATAATTCTTCTTTGTCTTTTCCTTTGTCTTTAGATTCGTAAGATTCTTTCTTAGCTTTCATTTCTTTAGAATCTTCATCTTCTTCAGAATCGTAATCTTCTTCAACTTGCTTTTCGTTTGTTGGTTCTTGGTCCCATTCTTTCTCTATTTCATTAAAGAATTTCTTTTTATCAGCATCAGATAACTTTGCTGGAGAATCAACATCAAATTTCTTTAATTTTTTATCAAAAAATTCTTGATATTCTTTTTGTTTTTTAGACTTTTCAGCTTCGTTTATAAAATTAGTTAACTTTTTCATGTAAAATGTTTTATTTTTCTTTGTTTATTTAATCTATTCGTTTATTGTAGTTTTGTTTATAACTCTTTGACCTAATTTTGATAGTTTACAACAAACAATGCCGTCTTTTGTAAATTCTTTAATATAAGATGAATTTTTATTAAACCAACTCATACTAGTTCTAGAACCAGAATCTTCATTTTTTGATTGTACAAAATCTTTTAATTCTTGTTTAGTACAATGTCCTTTTTCTGCAATGAAACCTAATATGTTATTTCTAACAGGGGCATTTGCACCAACTTTTATAGAATCATATTGGCCGTATTTTCTTTTTACTTGTAAAGTTTTTCTTTCGTCAATTTTTTCTGGTAAATTAGTTTCTTTAGTTTCAGCGTAATCTTTTAGTTTATCTTCTGGTAACTTTGAAAGTTCTTTTATTTCATCAGATACTTCATCTCCTTCTAATTCACCTCTTTTATATGCTAATGCCATACCGAATAATCTTCTTTGAGATTTTGACTTAGATGCTTCATTTAAAAATTCATTAAGTGATTTCATAACTATTTTATTTTTTTATAAATAGAAACCCAACTCGAACCTATTTCTTGTAAGGAATCTGGATTTGTATTTTTAGGTTTATTTCTAGTAGTTACACTTAATTGTATCATACCATCTAATAACGCAATAACATTTGCTTTTTCTAAAGATTCGTATTCTGAATCCCCATATTTAGAATCTAAATATTCTTTTATTTGCAATGAAAAATTTTCATTCAGAAAATAACAAAGGTGCTTCATTATATATTTAACCCAAAGAAACTTTCTTAATTACATAATTGAAACCTTGCTCTTTATAAATAGTCTTTCTAACTCTAGAATGATTTACTAGCATTGACTTTTTATTAGAATCTAAACAATCAACATAATCATAAAGTCTTAACTTATCTTTATCTTTATGCGTTCTCAATCCTCTACCTATTGATTGTCTAACTATTACATCAGATTTGAAAGATTCAGTAAAGTGAATATTGTGTATATTTTTAATGTTAACTCCTGTACTAAGAGTTCCATAACTTGCTACTAGAACTTTATTAGTACCAGATTCCATCAATTTTTTTATTTCTACCCTATCATCTTTTTTGATTTCACCATATATAAAGTAAACTTCTTTATCAGTATTATCTTCTAAGTATTTTTTTAATTCCTTACCATATACTTGTCTATGAAATAAAACTAATTGATTCTTTTGTACCTTAGAAATAATTTTAGATATAGTTTCAATTCTTGGTTTGTATTGAATAACAAAATCTTGTTCTATTTTTAGTAGTTTACCTTTGTCTTCACCAGTCAATTCTTTTCTAATTAAATCAAATCTTTTTTGTACCTCTTCTGGATAATTGAATTCTACAATTGCAATTTCTACCTCAGCAATGGTTCCCATTTCTTGCAATTCTTCTGCACGAATTTCAATAACAGTCGGTCCTAAATAAGCTTGAAGTGTTAAACTATCAAGTGTGCCTTGTTTAGGTGTTGTTCCTGTTAATCCAAATCTTCTTTCAACATTAACACATTTACTTATACATTCTCTAATAGTATTAGATTTTGTTCTATGACACTCATCAACAATAACCGTATCAAATGCTTTAAAATAAGAATTTTGAAATTTACCTAGTGATTGAAATGTACTAACATGTATATTTTGTGATGCCGTAAAATCTTTCTTTTCCCCTCCGTGAATCTGTTTGATGTTCAAAGGAATTTTATTTTCTTCCGTTAGAAAAGAATTGTATTCGTGAAAATTTTCATATGCTTGAATTACAAGGTCAATTGATGGAACAATCATTAAGAATTTTTTACTTAATTCCTTTTCTTGAAAATAAGCAATACAAATAAATATAATCAAAGATTTACCTGCAGCTGTTGTAAGTTCACTTATACATATTTTATTAGTTAAAATTTTATATGCTGTATTTATTTGATAGTCATAAGGAAAAAAAGGTTTACCTTTTGTATCAATTGAACCTTCGAATTTATTTTCAACCCATTCTTGAAACCCTTCTCTGGAAACATCTTTGTAGAAAAGCGCATCACCTAATCCTGTTATTTCTAAAGGAAATTTATAAGTTTCAGCTACGTACTTAATTTCTTTCCATAATCCAATAGGAACGAATTTATCTTTGTGAAAATAAGATATAATCCCATTCCATTTTCTCTTTACCGCTGGAGGTAAAAAATTATAAGTTTCAAGTTTTTTTGTTAAGGATAAACTTAGTTGTTTTCTTTCTAATTCTGTTGCATCTACTAGCGTTAAAATCTTCCCTTCGTGTGTCGTTTCGAATACCATTATTACTTTCTTTAGTACATATTATTTAACTATGCTAAAAACTACCCGATTTGAATTTTTCAGTATCTATTAGATATTTTATCATCCAAATACTCTTATCTAAAGTTTCTATTGTTTCTTTATAAAAGGTTATTTGATTTTCAATCATTTTAATTACATTGTAAGTATCTTCTAAGTCAGCTTCGATATGATTTTTTATTTCGTAATCATTTAATTTAATATCGTATTCTAATTTATAGAACCTGTACTTTTGTTTTCTTGCACTACCTAACGATTTGTTTTTTTTTGCAATCGAGGCTCGCATTTCATTTGATTTATCTACTAAAAGTTGTCTTTGTGATAATATATGAACTTGTATGGCAGCAACATTATTAATACTACCCATAGGAATAGTAATGTTGTCTTTTATATATGCAGACATTTCTTTGCGTTGTGTTGTAAATGCAATATCTAATTTTTCAGACTTGGATATTTCTTTTTCTTCAGACATTAAAATAGTTTTTTTCCTTTTTTGGGTTCTTTAATTTTTATAGTAGGTTTTTTAATTGTTGGTTTTAGTTTTTCTTGTTCAATAATTATATCATTACCTTTCGGTTCTGGAATAATTTCTTTATCGAAATCTACAATAAATAACTTGCCGTTTTTCTTTACAATTTTCTTTGTATTTTTGTATAAATTAAACATGGTATATATCGTATTTGTTTTTACTAAAGCAATCTTTAATATAACTTAATGAGTTTTTATATTCTCTATTTTCGTATATGTAAACTACAAGTTCGTTTAAATCTTTAACCTTCTTATTATTAAATGAAGTATTTTTGAAAAACCTTTTCCATAAAAAACAATTATTTTTACCTTTTATTTTATCTATTGCACTGTTCTTTCCGGTAGTGTCGTTATCGAACCAATACCTTATATTATCTAATCCATCAAAAAAGTTCTTTAATTTACTTGCACCGGCAGTAGCAACTGAATTAGGAACAAAAAAAGAATCAAAGGGTCCTTCGAAAACTGTTACCTTATCTTCAATATCGACATTGAATAGATTGAAAATTATTGATAAGGTTGAAAGTTTTTCTACAAAAGGTGCATCATCCGGATATTGTACATTTCTACTCATTTCTTCTACTAGAACAGGAAAAGTTTTAGTACTATATTTCATACCAAAATCTAAATTCTTTATTTGCAATCCTACTACCTTTTCATTTTCATCTATTTTGTTCAGGACCCAAACTTCTCTATTGCCGAATTTATTTTTTCTAAATCTAATTCTATCTTGAAATCTATGTAACAATCTACCTTTCAAAAATTGAGCTCCCCATTTACAACGATCTGCAGTAAACAAACCATAGTGTTTTTCTAAATCTAAAATTGAAATAGAATTGTTATACAAGAATTCGAAATATTCACTTGAATCAATTAATTTTGTAGGTTTTCTTAATCTTTTTGATTTTTCAATTACTTTTGTAATTTCAACAATTTGGTCTAAATTTTTTATCTTTTTACCAAATTGTTCAAAGAACTTAAATATAGACCAATATTTTGCATTACAATCACCATTCCAACAATAGTACTTAAAAGAATCTAAATATAATATACCTCTTTTCTTAGATGGATTGGTTTTAGAATCTCCACAGCAAGGACAAGACATTTCTAATTGATTTTCTTTATTGTCTATCAATCTTCTTTTTTCAGAATCAGTATGTGCGTTGTATAATATATCTTTGCAAATTTCTTCAATATCTTTTCTTATATCACCCATTACAACTTTTTAAAAATAAAAAAGGGGAATAAAAACTTATTCCCCTTTGAACTAATATTAATTACACATCTAAACCTTCTAAGATGTCATCGAAAACATCATCATCCGTGGGGGCATTGTCAGGTCTTGCATTTTTTAAAGTGTCGGTTTGTACTTCTTCTACAACACTTTCTTCAGCAACTTCAGTTTTTGTTTCAACCTTTACTTTCTTTTTTGGAGCTGGGGTATCTTCTAAACCTTCTATGTTAATATTAGCACTAATTTGTGCTGGTTTGATATTACCGAATTGTTTTCCGGTCTTTTCTGAAATGATAGATAATAACAATTTCAATCTATCATCAGCACTTTTCTTATACTTATACGGTGCCATTAAGGTGTTTCCTTCTTGTAAGAATTCTACAAATTCTGCTTTCTTATCTGTCGTTAATTCAGAACCGTTGAACATTAGAGGACCTGCTTCTGATAATGTAACAGTTCCATTGTAGTTCCAATTATTACCAACAGTATTTATTTGTAATCTTATGGATTTACCTTTAAACGGATCAAAGATATTACAAGGTTTGATCCCTATTGATTTATCTTCGTCAGATACATTGATTGCACCTTGTAAGATTTTATGCACTTGAATAGGTGCTTTATAAACCATTAGTTTTCCTTCGTTATCCGGATTAACAGCATCTGATTCTACTAATACTAAGTAGAAGAATGAACTTTTAGGTCTAATATCCTTTGCTAATTGCTCAGCTCTTGCATCTGTTTTTCCTTCTCTTTTTAAATCAAAGAAAGTGTTCATTGCTAAGCATTCATCACCTATTGAAAAGGCTGAATCAAAGAAATTATTTCCTGTGTCGTTACCATCATTCTTATCGAAATAAAATGTTGTTTTTGGAATAAAGGATTTTTTGTGATTTTCTAACCAATAAACTGGTCTTACTAGTGCTCTATAAACACCATCTTTTGCTTCTTTAGGGTTCGGTTTGAACTCGTTGTTTACGTATGATTTCTTTACGTCTTTGTCTAAATCATCTACGGATAAATCAAATATGTCTACCATAATTTTACTTTTTTTTACTTTGTTTTTATTAATTTACTTTCATACTCAGTAGCTACCTTTTGTATTACTTATATAGTTAAGCGAATTAATAATGAAAATATTTTATCAATATCAATTTATTTTTAATATTTTGTTATTTAGAATCATTCTAAATAGAGGGGTAAATCAAAAATAGTTAGGGTAAAATAAAATAAAACCTGATGGCTACGCATTTAATAATTGTATAATTCTCCAGGGGAAAATATATAGATGCTAAAATATCTATTAATATTAGTTTAATTAAAGATATCATTAATTATAATATACATATAAGTATTATTAAATTAATTATAATATACATATAAGTATTATTAAATTAATGATAATATATTAATAATAATAGATATGTAAAGAAAGATTTATATAGATAATTGTCTTTAATATACATAAGAACTTAAAGTAAAAACAAATGCAATTTAATAATTTTCAATATTCAAAAAAACATGATACATATCGTTGTTTAGTCAATACCTATAATTTTAAAAGAGAAGATTTAGATGTATATGTTCGTAGTGATTACAAAATAGTAGTTACTGATTATCTATTAGAAGAAATCATAGTTGTTCCTGAAAGAGTAAAGATAGACAAAGTTATTTGTCATTTCGTAAATAAAGAAGAAACAATTTTAATGATTGAATTAAAGTTAAAAGATTTAGAAATAGAAGTAGTTTTTCAATAATATGCAAAATAAAAGAATTATCATTGTCGGAAAAGGTGGGTCTGGTAAAGATTACTTAAAAGAAAAATTCGTAGAGAAAGGATTTAATCCAAGTGTTTCTTTTACAACAAGAAAACCAAGAGTTGGTGAAATTGAAGGAATAGATTATTACTATTGTAGTTCTGAAAAATTTAGTTCAATGATTAAAAATCAAGAACTATACGAATATAAAGAATTCAGAGGATGGTTTTATGGAACATCTTTAAAGGAATTCAATAGTGCTGAAATATTCATAATGACACCACCGGCAATATTAGAATTAGCAAAAAAAGATAGAAAGAATTCGTTTATTATTTATTTAGATATTGATGAAAGAATTCGAGAAATAAGATTATCAAATAGAAACGATGCTGATTCAGTTGATAGAAGATTAAAAGCCGATAAAGAAATGTTTGAAAATTTTAACGATTACGATTTGCGAATATCAAAACCGGATTTTTAGTTTTTTTCTTTTTTCTTTTGAGAACTTTCAATCTTAATCTTTGAAATCTTGTCATTTCTTTAGAAAAGATATACTCATCTACTTTAAAAAATATTAAAGAACCTATTGCATTAGCAATAAAAGCTGTTATCCAGAAATTTGAAATGTTATACTTAGACAGTATAAAAGGAATAATTGCTAATATTGGTGTGCTTAATTGCCACCTAAACATATATCTAAATAGTTTTTTCATGACTTTTTAAATTGAGGTTCTATGTTATATTTTTCGAATAATTTTTTTAATGGTGCTGTTAAGTTACCTTTCTTTTGTTTAAACTCAGGAACTTTTTGTTTACCATCAATTTCTTTTACTAACTTATTGTAACTTGATTTCATTAAAATAGGTTTTCTTGGTGCTTCATTTGGGTGTATCAATTTTTCATCTGTATGAATCTTATTACTTTCTAAATAGTCAGCAAGGTTTCTAAGGAATGTTATGATATCGGTATGTTTACTTAAACCTAATCTATTGAATGAATTTGTAATTTTTCCTTCTAATGCATTTGCTTGAAATTGAATTGCACCTCTGCATAATCCTTTCCCTGTTTCATCAGCAACTTCTTTTACAAGTTTATGTTGATGGTCTATACAAAATTCTGAAATATCATAATAGTTTCCAAGTATAGGACAAATACCATTTTGTTCCTTGTACCATTTTTCTCTTATAATTTTTAAGTCTGTTTGTTTTAGTTGTTTCATATATTATCAATTATGAAATCTAAAGTATCGTCTTGTCCTTTAAGATTTTTAAAATACTTAGAAGAAATATATTCGTTTTTTAGATTGTTTTGATTATCGTATGCTTCCTTTTCCCAAGCAAGGTTTTTATAGTTATCGTAGTTTTTTTGTGCTTTTTTATAATCTTTAACTGAAAGTTCTGTATCATCTTTCCATAAGACAGATTTCCAATCTTCGGATGGTCTAAGTTCACCATTTGATATTTGTTTAACATGTGTTAATTCGTGTATCAATGCACCTATTATCATTCTATAACCTTGATTTGGATTAAAATGTAATGTAAATTTACCTTTATTTATAGATGCATCACTAAGTACAACATCACCGATATGTGTATCAGAAAACTTTTTCTTTACGGTTATTTTATTAGGTTTGAATTTTAATTTATCTTGCATAAATTCAATAACAGAATCAATTAAAAGTTTTTCGTATTTTTTAATCTTTTTATCTTCTTTAAAAAATTCAAATAAGTATTGCAATATAATTAAAATATTTTTTTTGTCAATTCTTGAGCTAATGCAGCACTAACTATTCTTGAAGTAAGAACATTAAAAAGTGGTCCTTTTTCTATACCAAGAACTCTTGCAATTGCTTTTCCAATTTTTGGTCCCAATGCAAAACCAGCTATACCTCCTAATGCTCTACCGAAAATTCCTTCGTTTAAAGATTCTGGGTCTGTTAGTAATTTTGATATCAATTCTATTTGTAAATTTTCTAAGACTTGAATGTTTTTAGAAACTATCTTATCAATTTTCTTTTTTAGTATTTTTTTGTCTATATCTAATATTCTTGAAATTGTATCTAAAGATTTTATATCTACTAATCCATTATAACTAATTTCTAAATTAGTCAAATGTGGTACAATAGAAGAAAAGTCTTCAGAACTTCCTTTTGATAATTCTGTTGCTAAAATTTGCACTAAAGATGCTGGGTCTCCAAAATCGTTTAGTGGTATATAAATTTCTTTTTCTGAAATGTTTTTATCTTCTTTAACTTTTTTGAATTTTTTCATTGAAATAGTCTTTTCTGGTTCTTGTATTGAAACGTCTGCAGTTGCTCCCGCACCACCAAATACATCACCACTACCTAATTTACCACCTACTTCCGGTATCTCAATTACACCCATCCCATTTACAGAACCAGGTGTTGCTGCAAAATCATTCTCATTAAAAATTCCTAATTTATCTTGATTTTCAATTTCTTTTAGAATTAAAGCAATGTTATCTGCAACAATTTCATTTTCTTTTTTACCTCCACCTAAATTAGCAAATTCTTTATTTATTGAATTTATTTTCTTTCTAAGTTTATTGTCAAAAAGATTTGATTTGTTGCCTATTTGTATTGCTCTGTTATAATATTCTTTAGTGGCTCTACTTGTAACCAACGGATTCTTTTCATCTCTTGCCGCACTTTCTAAGTCACTTAGTGCTTGTAAATATCTATTTAAAGGCATTTTCTTTTCTTCATTCAAAGTATCGAATGAAACTGAATTTTGTATGTTTTTAAATTTTTTCACTGAGTATCCTTTTTTTTATTTAATCAATAGAATTGTTTTCCTTTAAATCTACCTGAGTTATATCAAATTCAATAGGTTCTCCTAAAACCTTCTCCAACTCATCGACATAGGTAATATAATAAAAATTATCAGATTCTGAAAATTGATAATTTACCCAATAAATGGTTATGTCATTTGGATTGATTGGTAATCCTTTGTAATCTGCTGATAGTTTTCGAGCATTTATAGCTTCTTGTTCGGTATTATATTTATAACCTTTCATGTTAGTATATTGTATAATTTGTGTTAATATTATTTTCTATTGTAACCCTATGATTAATTAAATCATTATCAAAAGTTATCAATTCTTGAATGTTACCAATATAACGCCAAGATTGTGCTCCGACATTATAACCAATACCGTATTTATATGCATTAGTACCTGTTAAATCTACAGTTAAAGTTGATTGATTTATTGAAAAACCGTTTTTAAATTGATTAAAACCGTTTAAACCAGTTGAAGCAAATATCGACATTGAATATTGAGAATTTATAGCAGAATCAACAGTTGAAATAACATCAGTTTCAAATACAGTTTTGTATTTTGCACTTTTTAAGTATATCATGTGTTCAGAATCGCCAAGATACCCTTTTGAGGTTATCATTTGTGTATCAGCAGTTGTCGATTTGTGAACAACAAAAGTAGATAATATTTGATTAATATTACCAAAATTCACATCATTTACAAATAAATGCCTTGTTCCATTTACAGTAGTATTAAAAGTTAAAGTTGGTTTACCATTTTCTAATTCAACACCAGTTGTTGAATCATAAATTTTTGGTTGATTATTGGAAGTTGTTTGTATTGCATTATTATTTACATCACTTTGATTATACCATACACTTACAAACCCATTTGTACCACTACAAAAAGTATTTAAACTTGTTATGTCTAATTGATTATTTACAAAACCAATATCTTGCGTAGTGTTATCACTTGACCTTCTTACTTGTACAGCATTTCCAGTATAACTAGAATTTAATTTTCTTAAACTAAAGGCACCGGTTGATCCACTTAAATTATCTAATAATAGAGGGTCTGATTCTGGTTCTGCTTCCGATTCCTGTTCTTGTGATGGTTGTTCGGATTGTATTTTAATATCAGATATTTTACCAGTAAGTTTACTAGGATTAGTATCAAAAGTATTAGGGTTTCCTGGATTAGCAAAAGTAGATTCTACTTTACTATATTGCAAAGTAATGTTGAATGTTTCAAATGTCTGAATATTTTCAGAATAACTAAGTTCGAAATCACTAATTCCTGTCAAGATACAATCTCGATATACTCTACTGAACATTACATTTTCTTGATTGTCTAGCATTCTTAAAGTAATATCACCAATAAACGCTTCAGGATTTTTCATATCATAATGAAAGAAAAACGTATCTAAAAGAATCCAATAATTTACATATCCATTTAATAGTTTAAAAGTTAATGTAAGATTCTTTTCTGTTAATTCTTGTGCATTTAGAGTACTTCTCCAAGTTGTTTTTATTTCGTTCTTATTAAGAGTATCAACAAAACCTTGTTCTACTCCTTCGTATTGATAACTAGGAATAGTAACACCTTGTAAAGAACTTTCTACAAGCGTTCTAGGACTTTCCAACTGAGTTGGCATATTCTTTACATAGGGTTTATAGAACTCTTCAATTTTTTCTGGAATAAACTTTTTAGTAAATTCTATATAAAATAAATCTTTTCTTGCAAGGTGTCGCATAATATAATTTTTTTAATATACTTATCTATTAGTTGGTCCTGAAATACTAAAAGGATTACTAGTCGGGCCAGCAACACTAGTCGGACCATATGGATTAAATGTACTAGATTTTATATCCATAGAATTATCATCAATTGATTTATCATCAGCCGTTGAACCTTCTTTTTTCGTAACGGTTTCTGTTAAATTTGATGTTAATGCAACTAATAACTTTTTTTCTAATTCAGCAACTTCACTATTCAAATCACTTATTGCTTGTCTTTGTTGATTCATTAATATTTCAGTTTCATCATCTACAATTTTAGAATATTCTTTATATCTTCCTGTATATAAAGGACTTTCTGGACTATTTTCACCAACTTTACAAGTTATAAAGAATACATCATTTCCAGAATCTATTACTTGATTGTACAATTCAGATTTAACTCTAAAAAGAACTTGACCTTTTGATTCGTCTATGTTTTGATTTTTAGTACTTTCTATTTTTATGATTTCACCTTTCTTATTAGTAAAATTCATATAAATTTGTCCTACCTTGTTTAAATCAATACTTCTAAATGAATTATCTTCTATTTGTTCATACAATGCAAATTGCAAAAATGTATCAAAAGGAGATATGTAAACAGTTGCAGTTCCTTGTCCTTTAATATTCGTAACAGAATCTGGATTTACATTTGGGGTTACTTTACCATCCGAATCTATGTTAACTTCGGTAACACCTGAATATACATTTTTAACTTGTTTAAATGCAGTTAAATTTTTACTATATAAACTAGTGCCTTCTATACTATTACTAATAGTAGCCGTACTTGAATTTGTTATTGTTGTTATTGGTTTTTTATTGAATACGTTAAATACTTGAATATTATCTCTAGTGTTTAATTTCAATAATTCTTTTCCATATTTTTGTGGTTCAAAACTAACATACGAACCAGTTTTCTCAATAGTAGAATTAGTACTTGTATTGAATATTTGTAAAGTATAATTCAATTTATAAGATAATGCACTACCTCCAAATTTCAATACCGGTCTAAAACTGTTAGAATCTTCAAAATTGCTATCTTGTATGAATTCTTGTTCTCCTGTTATTATTGTTTGTGAAATATTTGCATAATTTTGAATATCGTAAGAATCAATAACATCAACTTTAATTGATCCAGCATTAGATGGGTCATATACAACAAAATTACCTTTACTTACTGATTGACTAATTTGCGAAGAATATCCAGTTTCTGTTGCTACCCAATAATCTCCAGCATTGAAATTTGCTAAATATGTGTTATCACTTAAATCAGGTATATTTGTTAAAGGATTATATCTTCCTACAATATTATAACTACCTACTGTATTAGGTAATTGTTCTGTTATAGTCAATTTGTGTATTGCAATATGATTACCTACTCCACTATTGTTTAGAGATTGAATATAATCACCAAATATAGCACCATTATATGTTCCGTAGAATTCTATAAAATCACCACTTGCACTTTCATTAACATAGACACCTACCTCTGAAAAATCATCTTTTGATGAAATAGAAGTAACATTACCAGAAATTCTTTTTGTATAAATTTGATTATCTAATTTTCTTAAATCTGAAAATTTACCAGCACTAATATCTAATAAAGTATTTGCATTGAAACCTTTACCGTTTGAAATTTTATATGCAAGGTTATCTGTAGAACTTACATCGAAAGTAGCAAGTAAGTATCTTAAAGCTGGTATCTTAAATTCTATGTAAGACGAATATTGTCTACCCGAATATAAGAATGGATTAGGATTCATTATTTCAAAATTATCCTCTACTCTATAAATAGCACTCAGTAAACTTATTTTTTTATCTTCTTGATTTTTGATACTAATATCAATGTCTATTCCAGAGAAAAAATCATTAAAGGTAAATCCTTGAATAAAATGTATTTTAACCGTATCGTATTTTACTCCTTCTACTGACGCAAAAGTTAAAGGTAAACTCGATGTATTCGTTAATTTACTATCGTAGTCGTTATATACACTACCTAATTTGTTTGTTGTTAAAAGTGCAAATTCTTTTGATTGTGCATCAATTTGAACAACAGATCGACTTCTTGTATTATTTGTTGTACTTTCATAACCATCTTGATTCATCAATAATGAACTGTCATCATATCCGTTTTGCATCAAATAAAAAGGTGCATTGGTTGTGTTTATTATTTCTGGACTTGCAGAATCGTAGTACGTATACTCGAGCAAGAAGTCAGATGAATCTAAATTTAGAAATATACTCATTGTCTTTATTTAAAATTTGAAAATACTATACTGGATTCCAATTCCGAATGTAGGTAAGATAGATAAATTCTGACCTATTCCCAATCCAAAGTAAGGACCAACACTGTACTTTTTATTATTTAATTTCTTTAATTCAGGATGAATAGATGGGTCTAAAGTTACAGCATCTATCTTACTAGCTTCAAATCCAGGATACTTACTTTCTAACCAAACTTTCAATTCATTGTCTTTTGTGCCTAAAACTAAAGTTGCATTCATATTAATTATGTCTTTAGTTAATTTTACATTACTAACTTTTACATTGTTGTATTTAGAAATACTATCACTACTCAATCCGATAGTTACCTCTCCTTTTAATTCTCTAGAATTATTTTCATCGTATATTGTATCTTTTTTAAAATTTACAATATAAGTACTATCATTAATCAATTCTAAATTAGAACTTATGTAAACTGTATCGTGTTCTATTTTAGTTTTGTAATCAATTACTATCTTTGGTTCAAGATTAGGAATAGATTCTTCTAAATCATTTATTTTATTATATAATTCAGAATTTACATCTTTTAAACTTTTTTTATCTGCAATAAGAACTCCTCTTTCTGCAATAAATTGACCGTTTTCTCCTTTCAAGTATTTTACTGAATCGTTAAGTACTTGTATGTTATTTTTACTTATTATACTTTGCGCTTCTAAATTATTTCTTGAATCATTATTGCATTTTACTAATAGGAGAATAACCCCTACTAGTAAAGCAATAATAAATGTATTTGTCGATATTTCTAATTTACCTATTTTCACTATAAATCAAAATCGTTTTCTCTTGTTAAGTTAGTCTTGTATAAATCATATATATACTTATTTTTATTATTTACTGCATATGAATTATAATCTAATTGTGAATTACTCTTAATTTGACTGCTTGTGCTGAAATAAGTATAAGGATGCATAGTATCATCGTTTCTTGACATTACTTTATAACCATATTCATAAAAATTATCCTTGAACCATCCGAAAACTTTACCACCAGTAACATCTGTTATGTTATTAGGTATACCATCCAGATTCCTTCCATTGCTGGCGTTAAAACTTACATAAGAAGATGCGTACTTGAGACTATTTTGTCCCACTTCGGTAGAAAACCAAGACATTTCGTATTCATCAGAATCGGTTATGCTATCAGTACGAATAGCACCACAAAGTGGTACGCCGGCAACATAGTGTAATTTTTTTATTGTTGATGGTTTTCCATCACTACCCAATCTATTTGGATTTGTTAAACCTCTTAGGTTAATTGCCATAATAGTACCCTTAAAAGGAGGTGTAATAAATTTCTGTCCTGCAGAATCTGCTTTTTCTGTGTTACCAACTGTCGTAGTATAATCTGGATCATCTTTAGTATAACCAATCCAGTTACTAAACTGAGAATATACATTAGAATTTTTAACATCATATGCAAAGTGTTTTTTATTTACAAAATTATTACTCCCAGAACCATATCCACTAACAACGAAGTGATTTATTGCCGATATTTTTGCAGCATATGAGACTGAAGGAGGAATAAATGTGGTGGTAATATCACGCCGAGTTAAATCTCCAGCTTGTCCAGAATCACCTAAAAAAACAGAACTACTATGTCCGTGACCACCTGATAGTTTTATATCAGTAGCTCCTTGATTCTCTTCATTTTGGTTTCCTTTTCCTTCATTATTATTTTCTCCACTAGTAATTGGTATCAGATTTGACCAAGCATGCATATGTGCTCCGTAATCTCTACTAACCTCTGCCGAAGTTTGTTCATTACCTTGATTTCCATCATCACCAGCTGTTTCTCCCGGTTCTTTGATATGATATGTTCCAGATTCGTGACTATGTTCGGGTAATAAACTTCTTGGTATTTGACTACCACTTACGTAAGGAAATCCTACCGAATCAAACATACTTTTCATCATCCAAGAAAAATTGTATTTGCTGTTTTCGTTGTGATAAATATATCCACTATCTCTTACAAGTCCTCTATCGTTAGGGTTTTGAGCTTGTAAAGCACTGTTTTCATCAGCATTACTTAATTTATTTCCAGAAATCGCACTTACTATTAAATCTGATTC